>Ga0070740_10000106_pt1 | contig 211672 bp, 223 predicted proteins | sample Coa_R2_FD_67286 | JGI IMG/M metagenome (GOLD analysis project Ga0070740, IMG submission 67286) | Surface soil microbial communities from Centralia Pennsylvania, which are recovering from an underground coalmine fire - Coalmine... | ecosystem: Environmental > Terrestrial > Soil > Unclassified ... | reverse complement strand
CGCTCGCTGCTGTTCGGCAAACCGGCGGCGCAACTTCTGCTTGCCGCCAATGCCACCGTGACCATGGCGCATTCCAAAACCCGCGACCTGCCGGGCCACTGCCGCCGCGCCGATATTCTTGTGGCGGCCATCGGCAAGCCCGAATTCGTGAAGGGCGATTGGGTGAAGCCCGGCGCAACCGTGATTGACGTGGGCATCAATCGCGTGGACGCCGGCGGAGGAAAATCAAGGATCGTGGGCGATGTCGATTACGCCGCGGCATCGCAGGTTGCCGGCGCGATCACGCCGGTGCCCGGCGGCGTGGGTGCCATGACCATCGTGAATTTGATGCGCAACACGCTGATCGCCGCTACGATGCAAGCGGGCCTGCCGATCCCGAAGATATGAGTGGGCACACGACCAGAGGGGTAACCATGAGTCATTCCGCGAGACTTGCGGCGCTCGCCGCCGCGCTTCTGCTTGGTGCAAGCGCAAACGCCGCGCCGCCCGGCTGGCCGGCGCCCGGCCCCATGCCGCCGGCCGACAACCAGCAGCTTGCGCATGACATCTTCAAGCAGATCGTCGAAATCCGTTCCGTCCACAGCATCGGCACCAGGGCGGTGGCCCAAGCCCTTTACGCGCGCTTCAAGGCGGCCGGTTTCACCGACGCCGAAATGCATCTCGTGCCGGAAACGCCCAACTGGCCTAACCAGGTCAATCTGGTGGTGCGCCTGAAGGGCAAGGGCAAAGGCAAGCCCGTGATGTGGATCTGCCACATGGACGTGGTGGATGCGCGGCCGCAGGACTGGAGCTTGCCGCCGTTCAAATTCACGGAGAAGGACGGCTACTTTTACGGCCGCGGCACATCCGACATGAAGGACGAGGATGCGGCGGCTGCAGCCGCACTCATCCGCCTGAAGAAGGAAGGGTTCGTTCCCGGCCGCGACATCATCGTCGCCTTTACCGCCGATGAAGAGGTGGGGCTCGAACAGGACGGCCCGGCCTGGCTTCTGAAACACAATCGCGATCTGGTGGATGCGGGCCTTGTGATGAACCCCGACGGCGGATCGGGCGAGATCGTGGACGGCAAGCGCCTGGATTTCAGCGTGGAGACCGTTCAGAAGACCTACATGACGTTCAGGTGGGAAACCGCCAACAGGGGCGGTCATTCATCCGAGCCGCGGCCAGACAACGCAATCTATGAGCTTGCGGGCGGGCTTGTGAATCTTTCGCGCTTCCAGTTCCCCTACAAGACCAATGCCACGACGCGGGCCTATTTTGCGGCGATTGCGCAGATGGCAAGCGGCCAAAAGAAGAGCGATCTCGTCGCGCTGTCCAGAGAGCCGCTGGACGCGGCGGTTGCCGCGCGCGTGGCGCAAAGCGACGTGGCGATGAACGCCATTCTGCATACCACCTGCGTGGCCACCATGCTGAAGGCGGGCGTGCAGGAGAATGCGCTGCCCTCCAGCGCGGATGCCACCGTTCAGTGCCGCGTATTCCCCGGGGAAACAGAGGCTGAGACGCTGGCCACACTGCAAAAGGTGGCGGGCAATCCCGACATCAAAGTGTCGCTGCTCGAGCCTGTGCAGCCTGCGCCCGAAACCGTGCCGGACCCGAAGGTGATGGGGGCGGTGGCAGAGGTCGTTCATTCCATGTGGCCGGGCGTGATCGTGCTTCCGGAAATGGCGGCGGGCGCGAGCGACAGCATCTTCACGCGCGCGGCCGGAATTCCCTCATATGGCGTGGGCGGCGGCTGGAGCGTGATCAGCGACATCCGGGCCCACGGCCGCGACGAGCGGCAGGAGATCGGCAATTTCTATTCGACCGTGGAGTTCACCTACCGGCTGATGAAGAAGCTCAGCACGGCAAGCTGAAATCAGAGGTCGTGGCGCCTGATCTTGCGCTATCATCGGGCATGCGGCGGCCGGGGGCGGATTGCCGCTTCGGGATGGCGGCGCTATAGCTTTGCGCAAGGCACCCGTAGCTCAGCTGGATAGAGTGCTGCCCTCCGAAGGCAGAGGTCACAGGTTCGAATCCTGTCGGGTGCGCCACCCTCGAAGTCGCGCCCCTCGCGGGGCGTTCCCATGCCTGCGCCTACGCTGGCGCATGCGCCCTGAAATCGCGGAAGTGCCGCTTGCCGTCCAGCGCCTTCTTATATTCGTCTTTGCTCAGAAAATTTTCGTCGAGAGTCATGTCGGTGTGACAGAACTCCTGGAAAAAATCGGCGCTCTTCTGTGGATCGGGGGCAATCTCTTCCTTGATGTAGTTCACATCGATGTTTAGACAGATCGCGCCGACCACGCCAAAGTCGCGGCGCACGATGGGTATGGTTGTGCATTTGAACCGGCGCGCTCCCATGTTCACTTCGTAGTTCAGCTTGTCCTGTTTCAAATTGACGCGCCGCATCAGATCAACGAGCAGCGTTGTCGTTCCCATTCCCACAACACGGCCGGAGATTTCGCCGTTCTCGATGGTGGTCACGGAATGGCTGGGATCTGAAAGATCGTGAAGCAACACCTCTATGCCAAGCCGGCGAAATGTTCGGCCCAGAAGCCGAACGATGTTGCGGTAATTCTCCAGATATTCCTGGGTGCCGTCATCCAGTTCTTTGGTCTGATATTTGGCGCGCAGGCGATCGTAGGAACGCGCATCGGCTTCGCTCAACAGCTGGCGCACGTTGTTCTGCTCACCGATGAAAATCAGCTGCCTTGCCGCCCGTGCATCCACGTTGCGCAGAAAGTGGTGCATGCCGAGACGAAAATCCTTGAGGCTGAATTCGGCGAACTTTTCCGGTGTTGCCACATAGGGGTAGAAATCATACTCGGTCAGCGAGCGCCCCTGCTGACGTTTCTGCTCACGATATCGGCCGATCAGATAACCGGCCGCAAGCAGTATGAGCGATGCCGAGATTTCGGTCAGAACCGAGCCAATCCATTGCAACGCGAACATGGCGGCCACCCCTGGAGCGTCCCATGTTCCAGCCTATCAGATTTCATTCAGCGCGCGCAGGTTCAGCCACGATCCTCCCCGGCGCGCCATTCCCAACCAAGAGTCAATCAGGTTGGAGCCGGCGGCAGAACAGGTTCGGGCCTTTGCCGCACGGCTGCTCGCCACTCCCGCATGAAGAGGATTGTCACCGTGACAGCGGCGGGAGGCGCGCTCGCGGCAGCGGCCAATTCCAGCCATGGCGGCATCAGGTGAAAACGGGAGGCCAGGGCGATTGCGAGGTACGCCGGTGCGCCAACCCAGCAGATCGTGTATGGGCCGCCGAAGCGGCCAAGACGCGGCAGATGCCGCAGGGCTTGCTCTCGCGTCGCCTGCCGAAGATTGATCTTTACGGCCATGATGCCGAGGAACAGATAGGCGGATGCCCAGAAGAACCAGTCTGCGGCGTCATGACGTCCGACAGCCGCATTTAGTGGAATGGTGACGAGGACAAGTACGGCATCGACCGTGTCCCAAATGGTCGGCAGCCGATTCTTCAGGAGTCCCAGGTGCGAATAGGTCACCCACGCGGAAAGTACGGAGAGAATGTTCCCGAATATCTGGCACCAGGTGCGCGCCGTCTCAAGCGTGAGAGGAAAGAGCACCACGCGTGCGTGGATTGTGGAAAACAGGTCGGAGAGAACAAGACCGACCAGGACGCTGACCAGCGTCATATAGAGTGCAGAAAACTGCCGCGCGACGCGCGTTTCAAGATCAAGATCCTCAGTCACTTTGCCCTCCCGCAATTGCCCTTCAGTGGGCTCCCCAATGCAGCAAACTACAATTCCGAAAAATGTCCGGGCGTCCCCCGCCAGCGGCCCGAGAAGCAGGAACGAACATCCCCACGCCTATGGCGTTGGTCCCTTCGCTTCGCCCGCGCGGTCCACAGTCAGCCATGACGCTGCCTGCCGTGCGGCGACAACGTGGCGGTCATGCAGCCGGGCGCATTGCTGCACCCTGGCACGCGGGATCGCGCGTCAGGGCCGGCGGGGCGTTTCGGCAATCAGCTTGGGCGGCTGGCAAGCCATGCCGGAAAGCGGAGGCAGCCCTGCCCGTATGGCCTTTCACACCGCCGTTATCCGGCTTGCCGGAAACGCCAAGCTCTGAAACGATCCGCCCCCGTTCGGGAGCGCCTCAAGAGATGCTTTGAGGAAACCACCATGAAGAGCAACAAACTGGCCCTGGCCGTCATTTCCGCCGCGGCCCTTTGCCTTTCGGCCTGCAACGACAATGCCGGAAAGAACAACCAGCAGGCCGCCACACGCAGCCACGCCGAACATGCGGCCAAGACGCCCGGCCAGTATTTCAAGCCCGAACAGGTCACGACCCAGGGTTCGGTGACGGTGGAAGGAAACCGCGTCGATTATACCGCGGTCGCCGGAACGCTCGTCGTTCATCCGAAGGGCTGGGATGACGTGCCCGGCGCCACCCAAAGCGAGCAGGCGCCCGCACAACCCGGCGCCGGAAGCGAAGAATCCGGAAAGCCTCAAGGCAATCCCACTGCCGAAGCCTCGATGTTCTATGTCGCCTATTTCAAGAAGGGGGCCGCGCCTTCCACCCGGCCGATCACCTTTCTCTATAACGGCGGCCCGGGATCGGCCACGATCTGGCTGCACATGGGCGCGTTCGGGCCCCGGCGCATCAGGACCAGCGACGATACGCACACCCCGCCCGCGCCTTACGACCTTGTGAACAACGATTACAGCCTGCTCGACGCCAGCGACCTTGTGTTCATCGATGCGCCGGGCACGGGCTTTTCACGCATCGCCGGAAAGGAAAAGGACAAGGCGTTTTATGGCGTTGACCAGGATGCGCACGCCTTTGCCGAATTCATCACGGAATTCCTGTCGAAATACAACCGGTGGAATTCGCCGAAATTCCTGTTCGGCGAAAGTTACGGCACCACGCGCTCGGCCCTGCTCGCCAACCTGCTGACCACCGAATACGACACCGATCTCAACGGCGTCATTCTGCTGTCCCAGATCCTGAATTTCGACCTCAGCGTGGACGGCGCGCAGCGCAATCCGGGCGTGGATCTCCCCTATGCGCTGGCCCTTCCGACCTATGCCGCAACCGCCTGGTATCATCACAAGGTTGCCGGCGCGCCGGCCGATCTGGAGGCCTTCCTGAAGCAGGCCGAGCAGTTTTCGATGACCGAATATCTGCCGGCGCTGGAAGCGGGCGCCGCGCTCGATCCGGGCCGCCGCCAGCAGGTGATCGCCAAGCTTGCGCAGTACACGGGCCTTTCGCCGGATTATCTGAACAAGGCGAACATGCGCGTGAACGGCGGGGAATTCGAAAAGAACCTGCTGGGCGACAGCGACGAAACAACCGGCCGCCTCGACACGCGCTTTGCCGGACCCACGCTTGATCCCCTGAGCGAAGGGGCCGAATACGATCCGCAGGCCGCGGCCATCAGTTCGGCTTATGTGTCGGCCTTCAATACCTATGTCCGGCAATCGCTGAAGTACGGAATGGACAAAACCTACAAGCCCTCGAACAACGTTTTCCGCAGCTGGGATCGCAAGCATCAGCAGCCGCACAGCCAATTCTCGATCGAACAGACGCCCAACGTCATGCCCGATCTGGCGAATGCGATGAAATACGATCCCAACCTGAAAGTGCTGCTGAACGCGGGCTATTACGATCTCGCCACGCCCTTCTTCGAAGGCATTTATGAAATGCAGCATCTGCCCATGCCGCAGAAGCTTCAGGCGAACATTTCCTTCAGGTTCTATCAGTCGGGCCACATGGTCTATGCGCATGAGCCCGCGCTGAAGGCGCTGCACGACAACACGGCCGAATTCATCCGGGCCAACAGCGGCGGAAGCCCAGCCGCCAGCAGCGGCGCAGGCAGCGCGCCGGCCGCGCCGGGGCAATAAAAAGATCCCGTTGCAGACGTGGGAGCCGGAAGAGCGATCTTCCGGCTCTTTTTTTACGGCAGGAGAATGGTGGCGCCGGTGGTTGCGCGCGATTGCAGCGCCTCATGCGCCTTGGCTGCATCGGAAAGCCGAAAGCGCTGGTGGATTTCGATCTTCACCGCGCCGGATCTGATCACATCGAACAGGTCGTCGGCGGTTTGTTGCAGCTCCTCAGCCGTGCGCGTGTAGTGGAAGAGCGAAGGCCGGGTGAGATAGAGAGAGCCCTTGGCCGAAAGCACGCCAGGGGAAATATCGGGCACCGGGCCTGAGGCGTTGCCGAAGCTCACCATCATCCCGCGGATGGCCAGGCAATCCAGCGAACCTTCCCATGTCGCCTTGCCCACGGAGTCGTAAACGACGGGCACGCCTTCCCCGCCGGTCAGTTCGCGCACCTTCCCCGGCCAATGGGGATCATGCGTGCTCAGCACGTGGCCCGCGCCGTGTTTTCTTGCAAGCGCCATCTTGGATTCCGCGCCCACCGTTCCGATCACATGCACGCCCAGATGCCTCGCCCATTGGCAGGCGATAAGGCCCACCCCGCCCGCAGCCGCGTGCCACAGGATGGTCTGGCCCTTCTTCACCGGATAGGTACGCTTCAGCAGATATTGCGCGGTCATGCCTTTCAGCATGGCGGCGGCTGCCACTTCGTCGGAAATTTCCGCCGGCAATCTCACGAGCCGGGCGGCAGGCACATTATTCGCCTCGGCGTATGCGTTGTTGCCGAAATATGCCACGCGGTCGCCGGGCTTTACCGCCGTCACGCCGGCCCCGACAGTGTCCACCACGCCGGCGGCTTCGCTGCCCAATATTGCGGGCAGAGGTACCTTGTAGAGGCCGGTGCGGTGATAGATGTCGATGAAGTTCACCCCCACTGCGGTGTGGCGAACACGCGCCTCTCCGGGCGCGGGCGGCGGCAAGTCCACATCCGTCCATTCGAGCACATCCGGGCCGCCGGTCTTTGAGATGCGAATCGCTTTCATGATTTTGTCCTCTTTCCGGGACGGGCGATCTTTTCGTGATGGCGGATCACTTCGGCCACGATGAAAGCCAGGAATTTTTCGGCGAAGGCCGGATCGAGTCTGGCTTCTTTCGCGAGCTTTCGCAGGCGCCTGACCTGCACGCGTTCGCGGGCGGGATCGGCCGGCGGCATTCCGGCCTGCGCCTTGAAGCGGCCCACCGCCTTCGTGCATTTGAAACGCTCCGCCAGAATATGGATGAGCGCGGCATCGATATTGTCGATGCTGTCACGCAGCCGCTTGAGCTCCGGCGGTGTCTTGCGCGCGCTGTTCTTCACGCGTCAGCCCAGATGCTGGCGAAAGAACGTCGCTGTGCGGCCGTTGGCAAGATCGGCGCAGGCCTTGTCGTAATGGGCTCCGCCTTCGCGCGCAAAAGCGTGATCCATTTCCGGGTAGGTGTGGATCGTTACATGCCGGTTGTGCTTGAGCGCCTCGATGATCCTGTGTTGCGCCTCCGGTTTGACGAACTGATCCTTGCCCGCGATGTGGAGCATCAGGGGCTTCTTGATGTGTTTTGCTTCATCGAGCCTGGAATCGATGTTCACGCCGTAATAGCCGACGGAAGCGTCGCTGTCGGTGCGGCAGGCCGTGAGGTAAGCCAGAAGGCCGCCAAGACAATAGCCGACCGCGCCAACCTTGCCGGATGCGCCGGAAAGCGCGCGCAGATGGCCGATCGCGGCCTGAATGTCCTTTACGCCCGTATCGGGATTGAATTTGTTCATCAGGTCGAAGGCGCGCTTCCATTCCGCATCGGTCTTGTCGGTCAGCTGCACGCCCTTTTCGACGCGCCAGAAAAGATCGGGGCAAAGCGCGAAATAGCCGCGCGCCGCCAGGCCGTCGGCGATGTCGCGCATCACCTTGTTGACGCCGAAGATTTCCTGGATGACGACGATACCCGCGCCGCGGCCGGTGGCGGGGCTGGCCAGATAGCCCATCATGTCGCCGTCAGGCGTCCTGATTGCGATGTCCCTGCCGCTCATCGGAACCTCCTCAAGATTGCGCGCCGTCCGCTCAGGCGACGCCGCCCCGCTGCGGGGGCAGCTGCAGCGCCTGCGACAGCGTCACCGGATTGGCGATTGGCGCCGAACAGGTCATGCGCTGGCAAATGTAGGCCGTGGGCTGGCCGTTTTGCATGGTCTTGCCGAAAGCGGGGTGGCCTTCCGGCAACGGCTGGCCCGGATCGGCCACGATCAGCAGCCGGTTGGGCAGGCTTCTGCCCCAGACGGCGTTCGCCAGCTCATGCGTCTTCTGGTTTGAAAGCGGCCCCACGATCACGATCTGCAGGCCGGAGATCACGGTTTCAAGCGCGTTGAGATAGGTCGCCATGGAAACGAAGCTGCGCGGAACCTCGCCCGCAAAGGCCTGGATCATCGCGTTGCAGCGCTCGCGATAGGTCTGATCCTGCGTGGCCAGATGGAGCCTGGCCAGAACCCCGATCATCACCGCATTGCCCGATGGCACCGCCTGATCGAGAATGGTGCGCGCGCGCAACGGCAGCGGCTCGGCATCGTCGGCCGTATAGAAATAGCCGCCGTTCGCCATGTCCCAGAAATGGTCATTGAGCGTGCGGACCCAGATCTGCGCATGTTCGAGATATTTGCGGTCGGTCGTGGTTTCCCACAAAAGCAGCGCCGCGCGCGCCATCTGCGCGTAATCGTCGAGGACGCCCGTGACGCCGCGCTTTCCGGCGCGCCAGGAATGATGCAGCCGGTCGCCGTCGCCAAGCGCCTTGACGACGAAGTCAAACGCCGCCGCGGCGGCCTGCGTCCATTCGGTCTTGCGGAAAACTGCGCCCGCATTTGCAAGCGCCGCGATGGCCATGCCGTTCCAGTCGGCCAGCACCTTGTCGTCGCGCAGCGGCGGCGTGCGTTTCTGGCGCACCGCCAGAAGAAGCTCGCGCTGTTTCTTGAGGAGCGCTTCGTCCGCGTCGGGCAGCGGATGGGGAATGGCGCCCAACCGGTGCAGCACGTTTTTGCCCATGAAATTGCCGTCGCGCGTGACGTTGTAAACGTCCTTGAACCTTTGCACGAAGGTGCCCATCAGGACCGCGTCGATTTCCGCTTCCGACCAGGTGTAATATTTGCCCTCTTCGCCTTCGCTGTCGGCGTCGAGGCTCGAAGCAAACGCGTTTTCGACCTTCATTTCGCGCAGAAGCCAGCCGATCGTCTGTTCGATATGCTCGCGATAGAACGGCGTGCGCGTGTGCTGCCAGACAAGCGTGAAAACGTCGATGAGCAGCGCGTTGTCGTAAAGCATCTTCTCGAAGTGCGGGACGATCCAGCGTTCGTCCACGGCATAGCGCATCCAGCCGCCGCCGATGTGATCGTAGATGCCGCCGCGGGAAAGGCCGTCGAGCGTGGTTTGCGCAAGCTGCTGAAACTGGAACGCGCCCGAGCGCAGGAATGCGCGCCAAAGCGTTTCGATCAGCGGCGCGGCCGGGAACTTCATGTTTCCGGTAAGGCCGCCGAAGAAGATGTCGAAGCGGTGGCCGATATGAATTGCGCAATTGTCGAGCACGGCGCCGTCGAGCTGACCGCGCGTGTCGCGGCCCCACAGCGTCATGAGCTGCTCGGTCACGCGGTTGACGGTATTGGCGACCGGTTCGGGCTGTTCGTTGTAAACGCGTGAGACTTCCTGCAGAACTTTCTTGAACGAGATCTGCCCGAAGCGGTCCTCCTTCGGATAATAGGTGCCGGCAAAAAACGGATCGCCCTTGGGCGTGAGGAAAATGGTCAGTGGCCAGCCGCCGGCAACGCCCATGTTGATGGCCGCGGTCTGGTAAAACTGATCGATATCGGGCCGCTCTTCGCGATCCACCTTGACCGGAATGAATAGCGAATTGACGAGCTCCGCCGTTTCCTGATCGGCGAAGCTTTCGTGATTCATCACATGGCACCAGTGGCAGGCGGTATAGCCGATGGAAAGCAGGATCGGCTTGTTCTGGCTTTCGGCTTCGGCCAGCGCATCGGCGCCCCAGGGCCGCCAGTGAACCGGGTTGTCCTTGTGCAGAAGCAGATAGGGGCTGGTTTCGTTGCCGAGTTGATTGCTCATGATGATCCGTTATGGCGGTCTTGTTGAAGCATCGGGGCGGTTGGCCCTAGCTTCTCCTTAGCGCGCCTGTCCCAAGGCTCACAAGCTGGCCGCTTTATCAGGGTGAACCTCATGAAATTGCACTTGGATATCGACATGACCCCGCAGGAAGCACGGGCGTTTCTGGGCCTTCCCGATGTGGCGCCTGTGCAGGATCGCGTGCTCAAGGAACTGGAGGCGCGCATGATGGATGCGCTGAAGACCGACCCGCAGAGCCTGATGCGAAGCTGGCTCAATTTCGGCAACGAGCAGTTCGAGCAATTTCAGCGCTTCATGCAGGACGCGGCCCTGGCAGGCGGGAAACCGCGCTGAAGCGATGGATACGATTTTCGCGCTGTCGAGCGCGGCGGGCCGGTCGGGCGTGGCGGTTGTGCGCATTTCCGGACCCCGCGCCCGTCCGGCCCTGGAAGCCCTGTCAGGCAGGCCCGCGCCGGAACCGCGGCGTGCGGGCTTGCGGCGGCTGAGGGCCCCGGACGGTGAACTGATCGACCATGCAATCGTGCTTTATTTCAAAGGGCCTGCGAGTTTTTCCGGAGAGGATGTCGTCGAACTGCATCTGCATGGCGGGCGCGCGATCGTGGATGGCGTACTCTCGGCGCTGGGGCGGATCGAAGGGCTTCGCCCTGCGGAACCCGGTGAATTCACCCGCCGCGCCGTCGAGAATGGCAAGCTTGATCTCACCCAGGCCGAAGCGATCGCCGATCTGGTCGCAGCCGAGACGGAATCCCAAAGAAAACAGGCGCTTGAACAATACGGCGGCGCGCTGCGGACGCTCTACGAGGGCTGGCGCCAGAAACTTGTCCGCGCAACGGCATTGGCGGAAGCGGCCATTGATTTCAGCGAGGAGGAATTGCGGCCGACTGTCGCTGGGGAAGCCGATGAGATAACCCATGAGGTCTTGAGCGAAATTCGCAGCCACCTTGCCGATGCAAGACGCGGGGAGCTTACGCGGGAAGGAATATATTTAACGGTGATCGGTCCACCGAACAGTGGTAAGTCGTCATTGATAAACGTGCTTGCGCAAAGGGATGTGGCAATTGTCTCTGAAACGGCGGGAACCACGCGCGATGTCATCGAAGTCCGGCTGGACCTTGCCGGCTATGCGGTGACGGTTGCCGATACGGCCGGGTTGCGCGCGGCGGCCGAAGCTATTGAGGCAGAGGGCGTGCGCCGCGCCCTCGCGCGGGCCGAAAGCGCTGATCTCGTTCTCTTGTTGCTCGATGGCAGTGCAACCGATCCGCGGGCCGGGCTTCCGCCCGATTTGCGTTCGGATCTGCTCGTCTGGAACAAGGTCGATCTTTCCTGGCCTGTCGCCCGCGAGGGGTTGGCAATATCGACGAAAACGGGCCAAGGAATACCGGAGCTGATCGATTCTATCTCGAAACGAGTCCGCGAAAAGCTTGATAAGAGTGGCGCTGCCCCCTTGCTGACCCGGGCGCGTCACCGCCATGCGCTGGAGCAGGCGGTCAAGTTGCTCAGTGGGGCTTTGACCGAGCGCGAATCCGAATTGAAGGCAGAAAATCTGCGCCTGGCCCTGCGCGAGATCGGCCGCATCACCGGCAGGGTGGATGTCGAGGATTTGCTGGACGTTATTTTCCGCGATTTCTGCATTGGGAAATGAACGGCGCGCCCGACGCACCGTCTGTTTCACGTGAAACTTGCTGCCAGCGTCGAGCGCGCGTAAGAGCCGGTCCCATGAATGGTTTCGACGTGATTGTGATCGGCGGTGGCCATGCCGGCTGCGAGGCAGCCGCCGCCGCCGCGCGCCTTGGCGCCCGGACGCTGCTCTTGACGCACAAGATCGAAACGATCGGCGAGATGAGCTGCAACCCGGCCATTGGCGGCTTGGGCAAGGGCCACCTGGTGCGCGAGATCGACGCGTTGGACGGGCTGATGGGGCGGGTCGCCGATGCCGCCGGCATCCAGTTCCGGATGTTGAATCGGCGAAAGGGGCCAGCTGTCCGCGGACCGCGCGCCCAGGCCGATCGCAAGCTCTACCGGCACGCCATCCAGGCTGCGCTTGCAGCCCAGCCCAATCTTGTCATCCAGGCCGCGGCCGCCGAGAACCTGATCATCCGCGATGGTCGCGCCGCAGGTGTGGTTCTGGCCGACGGGGAGACCATCCCTGCGGGGGCCGTCGTGCTGACGACCGGGACATTTTTGCGCGGTCTCATCCACATCGGGGAGCGGAAAATTCCAGCCGGTCGTGTGGGCGAGGCGCCCGCCATTGGCCTGTCAAAAACGCTTTACGGGCTGGGCCTTCGGATGGGCCGACTCAAGACCGGAACCCCGCCGCGGCTCGATGGCCAAACGATCGCATGGGAAGAGCTGGAGGTTCAAAAGGGCGATGATCCGCCCTCGCCCTTCTCGTTCCTGACGAAGGCCATCGCGACGTCGCAGGTGCCCTGTCACATCACCCGGACGACAGCTGAGACCCACGCCATCATCCGCGCGAACCTCAATCGGGCGCCCATGTATTCCGGCCAGATTGAAAGCACGGGACCGCGCTATTGCCCATCCATCGAGGACAAAGTGGTGCGCTTTGGCCATCGCGATTCCCACCAGATCTTCCTCGAGCCGGAGGGCCTCGACGACGACACGATCTATCCCAATGGCATCTCGACGTCGCTGCCGGAAGACATCCAGCATGCCCTCGTGAAGACCATTCCGGGCCTGGAAAAGGCCCGCATCAAGCGGCCGGGCTACGCCATCGAATATGACTATGTGGACCCGCGGGAACTCTCCCCGGCACTTGAAGTCAAGCGGGTCCCGGGACTGTTTTTGGCCGGCCAGATCAACGGTACCACCGGCTATGAGGAGGCCGCAGCGCAAGGGCTCATGGCCGGCCTGAATGCCGCGCGCAAGCTGGCCGGACAGGGAGAAGCGGTGCTTGATCGGGCCTCGGCCTATATCGGCGTCCTGATCGACGACCTCGTCACCAAAGGGGTGACAGAGCCCTATCGGATGTTCACCTCCCGCGCCGAATACCGCCTCAGCCTGCGCGCGGACAATGCCGATCAGCGCCTCACACCCATTGGCATGCGGTGGGGTTGCGTTGGGACTGCGCGAGCTGATCGTTTCACAGCCAAATCGGTCGAACTCCACCGCGGCCGATCGTTGATGGCCCGTCTCAACCTCACCCCCAGCGAAGCGCAGCGTTACGGAATTTCCCTCCGGCAGGACGGGGTCCGGCGAAGCGCAAGCCAGCTTCTTGCCTTGCCCGATGTCAGCTTCCTGCGGCTTGCCGGCATCTGGCCGGAGCTTGGCGGCCTTTCTTCGGAGATCGTGGAGCAGCTCGAAATCGATGCGCAATATGCGGGCTACCTGGACCGGCAGGAAGCGGACATTCTCGCCTTCCGGAAGGACGAATCGCTCGCCCTGCCCGCGGACCTCGATTATGCGGCGGTCGCAGGCCTATCGACCGAAGCGCGCACAAAGCTCGCCATGATCCGGCCGGCGACCCTGGGTCAGGCAGCGCGGATTGACGGCGTGACCCCGGCTGCTCTGACGCTCGTGCTCGCCTATGTTCGGGCGCGCCGCCGCGCGGCCTGACGATGGGTGAATTCGGGCCGGAGGATTTTGCAAAACTCAGCGGCGTTTCACGTGAAACCCTGGCACGCCTCAAACGCTTTGTCGGACTGCTGACGGATTGGAACACCCGCCACAATCTGGTCTCCGCCAAATCGCTGGAAGATGTCTGGCGGCGGCATGTCTGGGATTCGGCGCAGCTGTCGGCTTTCATTCCTCCGCGCGCAAGAAGCCTAGTTGACCTCGGCAGCGGAGCCGGGTTCCCGGGAATCGTACTGGCCATTCTTCTTCGGGAACGGCCGGACTTCCGCACGGTGCTCTATGAAGCGACAGCCAAGAAATGCACCTTTCTCCGCGCCGCGGCCGAACGGCTCGACCTGAACATCGAGATCCGCAACGCGCGAATCGAAAAAGCTGCAAACGAATATTTTGACGTCGTTACCGCGCGGGCCTGCGCGCCGCTCGAACGCCTGTTGGGCTATGCACAGCATTTCGCCGGCCCGAACACTGTTTGCCTGTTCCTCAAGGGACAAAATCTTGAGGCCGAATTGACCGAGGCCCATAAATCTTGGAATATAAAAACCCTTCGGCATCAAAGCCGTTCGGACCCTTCGGGGACAATTCTCGAAGTCCGGGAGTTTCATCATGCCTGAACCCGTCAAGCCCCGTGTTCTGGTGGTCGCCAACCAGAAAGGCGGGGTTGGCAAAACCACGACCGCCATCAATCTGGGCACGGCGCTGGCAGCGGTGGGCCAACCGACGCTGGTCCTCGACATCGACCCGCAAGGAAATGCCTCCACCGGGCTCGGCATTGGCCAGGCCGAACGCCATCGCACGATCTATGACGTTCTCACCGGTCAATGCGGCCTTGGTGAAGCGATTTTATCCACAAGAATCCCGAAGCTTGCGATTGTTCCTTCAACCGTTGATTTAAGTGGCGCCGAACTTGAGCTTATTGATATCCCGCGGCGAAACTTTCGCTTGAAAGACGAGCTTGAAGCCTTTGAAAAAACTGATTCCTCACAATTTTCATACGTGCTGATCGATTGTCCGCCCTCGCTCACATTGCTGACGATCAATGCCATGACGGCGGCCGATGCCGTCGTGGTGCCGCTGCAGTGCGAATTCTTCGCGCTGGAGGGCTTGAGCCAGCTTATGAAAACCATTGATCTGGTTCGGCAAAACCTCAATCCGCGGCTCGAAATCCAGGGCATTGTCCTGACCATGTTCGACCGCAGAAACCGGCTTTCGGAACAGGTCGAAGCCGATGTGCGCGGACACCTGGGTGAGAAGGTCTACAACACCATCATTCCCCGAAATGTCCGCATATCGGAGGCGCCGAGTCACGGCTTGCCCGCCCTCGTCTATGATCTTCGATGCCCGGGCTCCCAGGCCTACATCAAGTTGGCGGGCGAGCTGATCCAGCGCGAGCGGGCGCGGGCGGCGCTGGCCGCATGATGGCAGAGGATCGTCCGCGCGGATTGGGACGGGGCCTGTCGGCGCTGATCGGCGACGAAGCGCCCGCGCATGCCGCCGCCCCACCCCGCGGCGCGAGAACCCTGCCGCTTGCCTTCCTGAAACCCAATCCGCATCAGCCGCGCAAAACCTTTCACGAAGAGGAACTGCGCGATCTTGCCGTCTCCATTCGCGAAAAAGGCCTGCTGCAGCCCATTCTCGTTCGTCCTGTCCCCGGCCAGCACGACGCCTACGAGATCGTCGCCGGCGAACGCCGCTGGCGCGCGGCGCAAATGGCCAAACTGCATGACGTTCCGGTGGTCGTGCGCGAGCTTTCCGATGGCGAGGCGCTCGAGCTTGCCATCATCGAAAATGTGCAGCGCGAAGATCTGAACGCAATCGAGGAAGCCGCCGCCTATCACGAACTTTCGGAACGCTTCGGTTACACGCAGGAACGGCTGGCCGAAGAAATCGGCAAAAGCCGAAGCCATATCGCCAACACGCTGCGGCTCTTGAAACTGCCCGAAAGCGTGAAGGCGATGATCCGCGAGGGAAAACTCACGGCCGGGCACGCGCGCACGCTGATCGGCTTGGCCGATCCGGAAGCGCGCGCGAAGGAGATCGTATCCGGCGGATTGAATGTCCGGCAGGCCGAAGCGCGCAAGGCCGAGCACACCAGGGCAAAAAAACCCCATCACAAGGACGCCGACACCCGCGCGCTGGAATCGAACCTTGCCAATGCGCTGGGGCTGAAAGTTGAGATCGCGCACAAGGCGAATGGGGCAGGCGAGGTGCGCATTTTCTACAAGACGCTCGAACAGCTGGACGATGTTTGCCGGAGGCTGAGCAATCCCAAGCCGGGGATTTGAGCTCAGCGCGGGCTTGCGTTCTTTTTCCAGAAGAAAAGCAGGAAGAAGTTTCCGATCAGGAGAAGCCAGAACGATCCCGTCAGCAGGATCGAGGTGGTGACGCCCACCCAGCTTTTCGCGATGCCGACATATTCCTGCGCCACGGCGGATTTGGGCGGCAGCGCCGTCAACGCTGCCATCACGGAGAACTTGACGTTGCTCTCCAGCAGCATTTCGCCAAAGAACAGAAACATGCCGACGGCGTAAACCAGAAAGGCAAACAGCTTCATCGGCACACTTGCCTGATGCAGGAAATAGTAGATCGCCACGATCATCGCGAAGCTGATGGTGATGATTTGGGTGAAAAGGCTGATTTCCGTGCCCGTAATCCCGCGGCCGAGATCGAGAAGATCAAGTTCGTTCATAAGACTCTCTGCATGAATGATCAGTCCGCATCCATCTTCAGCGCGGCGATGAAGGCTTCCTGCGGGATATCCACCTTGCCGAACTGGCGCATCTTCTTCTTGCCTTCCTTCTGCTTATCGAGAAGCTTGCGTTTGCGGGTGATGTCGCCGCCGTAGCATTTGGCCGTCACATCCTTGCGCAGCGCGCTGATGGTTTCCCGCGCGATGATCTTGCCGCCGATCGCCGCCTGGATGGGAATCTGGAACAGGTGGCGCGGAATCAACTCTTTCAGCTTTTCGCACATTGCCCGCCCGCGCGCCTCTGCGCGCTGGCGGTTGACGATCATGGAGAGCGCATCCACCGGCTCGCCGTTCACCAGGATGGACATCTTGACGAGATCGCCTTCCTCATAGCCTTCGATGTGATAGTCGAAGCTCGCATAGCCGCGGCTCACGCTTTTCAACCGGTCGTAGAAATCGAACACCACTTCGTTCAGCGGCAGCTTGTAGATGACCATCGCGCGGTTGCCGGCATAGGTCAGCTCCACCTGCCGTCCGCGCCGGTCTTCGCAGAGCTTCAGCACCGCCCCCAGATGCTCATCGGGCACAAGGATGGTGGCCTTGATCCAGGGCTCCTCGATGAAGGCGATGCGGGTAACGTCGGGCATGTCGGCCGGATTGTGCAATTCCTTCACCGTGCCGTCGGTCAGATGCACGCGGTAGATCACGCTGGGCGCGGTGGCGATCAGCTCAAGATTGAATTCCCGCTCCAGCCGCTCGCGCACGATTTCCAGATGCAGAAGGCCCAAAAATCCGCAGCGGAAGCCAAAACCCAGCGCGGCGCTCGTTTCGGTTTCATAGGTGAAGCTCGCATCGTTGAGATGAAGCTTCGACAGCGCGTCGCGCAGATCCTCGAACTGCGCGGCATCCACCGGAAACAATCCGCAAAACACCACTTGCTGCGCCGGCTTGAACCCGGGAAGCGGCGTGGCCGTGCCCCTGCGCTCGTCGGTCAGCGTGTCGCCGACCTGCGTGTCGGCCACTTCCTTGATCGCCGCGGTGATGAACCCCACCTCGCCGGGGCCAAGCGCCTCCACCAGCACCTGCTTGGGCGTGAACACGCCCACGCGCTCGACCTGATACACCGCGTTGGATGCCATCATGCGGATTTTCTGGCCGCGCCGGATCTCGCCGTCCACGATGCGCACAAGAACCACAACCCCGAGATAGGCGTCGTACCAGCTGTCCACCAGCAAGGCTTTCAGCGGCGCGTCGGCGTTGCCTTTCGGCGGGGGAAGCCGGTGGACGATCGCTTCCAGCACCTGGTCGATGTTCAGTCCGGTTTTTGCGGAAATCGGAATGGCCTCCGATGCATCCAGCCCGATCACATCCTCGATCTGCTGCTTCACACGATCGGGCTCGGCCGCGGGCAGATCGATCTTGTTGAGCACCGGCACGATTTCGAGACCGGCGTCGATCGCCTGATAGACATTGGCCAGCGTCTGCGCTTCCACGCCCTGGCTTGCGTCCACCACAAGCAGCGCGCCTTCGCAGGCCGCAAGGCAGCGCGAAACCTCATAGGCAAAGTCCACATGGCCCGGCGTGTCCATCAGGTTCAGGACATAGTCTTCGCCGTTCTTCGCCCTGTAATTCAGGCGCACCGTCTGGGCCTTGATGGTGATGCCGCGCTCCCGCTCGATCTCCATGGAATCGAGCACCTGTTCCTTCATCTCGCGCTGGGAAAGCCCGCCCGTCTGCTGGATCAGCCGGTCGGCCAGCGTGGACTTGCCGTGGTCGATATGGGCCACGATGGAAAAATTGCGGATGTGCGAAAGGCTGGTCATCAGGGGCGCGGTAATAGCGGCGCGTTCCCCATCCGTCCAGCGGGCCCGCCTATCCCCCGCCTTGCGAAAGAGTCAAAATGGCCCGCCGCCGGAAGAATGGGCCCGCGCGGCAACAATTCGGGGAGTAGCGAAAATGAGGAGCAGAATGCTGCGCTATGGCGGCATCGCCATTGCGGTCGCGATTTTGGCGCTTGCCGCGCCGGCGTCGGCCGACATTTCCGATCTGGTGGGCAACTGGGTGAACACCGATCCCGACACCACCGGCATCACCCGCGTGGTGGTGACGCCCGCGGGCGGCAATCATGTGAACGTGCAGGTGTTCGGGCAATGCCACCCCACCGATTGCGACTGGGGAACGGTGCCCGGACATTCCTATTTCGACAGCGTCGGTTCCAACCATGTGCACAGCGTGATGGCGCGCTATGACACGGGCTTTGCCAAAACCGTCGTCATCCTGCGCGACATCGTGGGCGACAGGCTGGCCTTCGAAGTGCTGACAGACTTCACCGATGGTTCGGGACGGCGCGATTACGACATGAATGGCCGTCTGCGCCGTGCTTTCATGCCGCCCATGCCGCCAGGTCCCGGCCCGGGGCCTGGTCCTTACCCGCCTCCGCCGGGGCCGGGTCCTTCGCTTTCGGAAGACTGCGTGGGCTTCAATCCCGACACGACCGATGCCTCGTTCCAGGGCGGCGCATGGAAGCTTGCCGATGGCGGTCACTGGATTCTGGATTTCGGCGGCAACGCCGCGGCAGCGCATCGCGCAGCCGACATCGTGCATCACTATCGTTTCGACCAGCAATGCTTCGTGGTGCGGCCCAACGCGTCCATGACCTATTGGAAGCGCAACGGGCAAATCCCGCGCGGCAACATGGCCGGTCAGGATTGCGTGCACGTCAATCCGGATACCGCCCATGCAGCCTTTGCAGGCGGCGCCTGGAAAATCGTGGATGGCCCGCAATGGGTGCTCGATTTCGGCTCCGACCATTCGGCGGCGTTGCAGGCGCAGGCCGTGATCCAGACCTACCGGCTGAACCGGCAGTGCTTCGTGGCGCGGCCCAATCCGCCGATGCAATACTGGCTCGCGGAATGAATGATTTGGAAAGGCCGGGCCAAATCCCGGCCTTTCTATTTCCCGGCTTCGCGAATTGAACGCAGAAGCGGAACAAGCGCGGCCAGTTCGGCAACGATCGAAAGCGCAACAAGTCCCGGAATCGAAACATCGTAGATGATTCCGAGAATGGAGCTGCCCGCAAACCAGGCGATGCCATAGATCGCGGTGAAGATTCCGTAGGCGCGGGCGCGCAACGCCTGCGGCACCATGTGCGCCACCGCCGCATTCATGACGGCATCGTGCACGCCCATGGACACGCCCCAAAGAAGCGCGCCCGCAAAGGCCGGCCAGAAGCTGCTGAAAAAGGCCAGAGGCGCCATAACCGCGCCGAGCAGGACTCCGGGAACCAGCACGAACAGGCCCCTGCGGTCGAACCAACGGCCAAAGATCAGCGATCCCGCGCCGCTTGCGCCCATCGCGCAGGCATAGAACACGGCAATCAAATCGGCGGGGGCGATGCCGGCTTTCGCGTCGTGATAGGCAATCAGGGGCCAGTCCGCGAAGCCGAAACCCACCAGCGCCGACGCCAGCGCATAAAGCCAGAAGGCGCGGGAAAAGCCGGCAACGCCGGTTTCATGGCGCGGCGCAGGCGGAATCTCACCCGCATGGGGATAGCGGAGCGAGACCACAACAACGCTCAATACGGTGAGCGCCGCCGGCACGCCCAGCCAGAGAAAGGCCGCGCGATAGCTTCCGTGCAGCGCAAGCGTAAGCGCGGCGATCAGAGGACCGGCGAGTGCGCCCGTCTGATCCAGCGCCTCGTGCAGTCCGAACGCCCAGCCCTGGCCGATCTGTTCGCCGGCCTTGGACATCATGGTGTTGGCGGCCGGATTGCGCAGCGCCTTGCCCGCGCGTTCGGCCACGATCAGAAGCGCCGCCACGAACCAGTTGCCGGCGAACGCCAGAAGCGGAACCGCCGCCATCTGCAGCGCATAGCCGGCAATCGCGATCGCCCAATAGGCGCGTGTGCGTTCGGTAAGCCGGCCGGAGCCCAGGCGCAAAAGGTAGCCGAAGAGTTCGCCGGTGCCCGCGATGATGCCCACCGCCGTGCCGCTTGCGCCAAGCTCGGCCAGAAACGGCCCGGTGGACGAACGCATGCCTTCGTACGCCATGTCGGCAAACAGGCTGACGATGCCGAAGGCAATGATGAAGGCAAGGGCGGAGCGCTTGTCGAAGGATTGCATTGGGGTTCAGGTCGCTCCCCCCTCCGCCTCGCTCGCGAAATGCTCGCTCCGCACCTCCCCCGCATGCGGCGGAGGAAAAAGAGGGGTGTGCCTTGCGGGTTTTCCTCCCCCGTTTACGGGGAAGATGCCCGCGAAACGGGCGGAGGGCGGATCGCCGAAGCAGTTCACGCGCTCACGTCCGCAAGCTGCCGCCCGTGGCTTTCGCCACGGCGTCCACAATCTTTGCCGCGACGGCTTCGATCTCCGCATCGGTGAGCGTCCGGTCCTTCGGCTGAAGGCGAACGGCAATCGCAAGCGACTTCTTGCCGTCGGGCACATTCCTGCCTTCGTATAGGTCGAACAGCTGCACGCTCTCGATCAGATTGCGGTCGGCGGCGCGCGCGGCCTTCAGCACATCCTCTGCCGAAACATTTGCGTCCAGCACAAAGGCAAAGTCGCGCTCGACGGCCTGGAAAGGCGACGGCGCAAATTGCGAGCGCGCTCTCGATTTCGATTTCGGTTCGGGAATCGCATCCAGAAACACTTCGAAGGCCGCAACCGGTCCTTTCAGATCGAAGGCATCAAGCACCTTCGGATGCAGCTCGCCGAAATAGCCGAGCACTTTGGGCCCAAGCGCCAGCGTGCCGGAACGGCCGGGGTGATACCATTCCGCAGCGCCCGCTTTCACCGGCGCGGTCATCGGCCCGCCCATGGCGGCCTCGAGCGCGGCCAGCATGTCGGCCTTTGCGTCAAACGCGTCCGCTGCGTGGCTGGCTTTCGTCCAGCTGCGCTCGCCGTTGCCCGCGCGAAGGCCGGCGGCCACATTGGCCTGCGCGCCGGGAATGCCGCTCTGGAATTGCGCGCCGATCTCAAACAGCATCTGGTCGGAAAAGCCGCGGGCGGCATTTTTCTGCGCTGCCGCCAGAAGCGAGGGCAGAACGCTCGGCCGCAAGGCATCCAGATCGGCGGCAATGGGATTTTCCAGCTCGCGCGCATCGTCGCCGCCGCCAAAAAGCCTCGCATGGGCGCGCGCGATGAAGGAAAAGCTGATGCACTCGTTGAAGCCGCGGGCCGCAAGCGCCCGGCGAACGGTGCGCATGCGCACCTGCGCCGCCGTCAGCGTGGGTCTGGCCACGGCCTGCGGACGCGTCATCGCAAGCGATGGCACCTTGTCCAGGCCGTAGATGCGCACAACTTCTTCCACCAGATCGGCCTTGCCTTCGATGTCGCCCCGCCAGGATGGCGGCGAAACCTTCATCGGTTCGCCTTCGGTCACGTCAAAGCCAAGCCGCTTCAGAATGTCGGCGATTTCCGCTTTCGGCAGCGCGATGCCGGCGAGCTTTTTCACGGTCTCGGGCGAAAATGCGATTTCGCGCCGCCATTGGGGCACAGCTCCCGCAACGACCACGTCCGATGGCTCGCCGCCGCAGAATTTCAGGATCATCTTCGTGGCGAGCTCAAGGCCCGGCAGCACGAATTCCGGATCGACGCCGCGCTCAAAGCGATAACGCGCATCGGACTGGATGCCGAGCAGCCGGCCCGCGCGGGCGACGCGCACCGGATCGAACAGCGCCGACTCGATGAAGACGTCGGTCGTTGATTCCGTGCAGGCCGTATCCTCGCCGCCCATCACGCCGCCGATGCCCACCGCACGCGCTTCATCGGCGATCACCACCATTCCGGAATCGAGCGTGTAGGTCTTGCCGTCCAGCGCCAAAATCTGCTCGCCATCGCTGGCAAAACGCGCGCGCAGGTTTCCCTTGAGCTTTGCTGCGTCAAACACATGCAAGGGCCTGCCGCGATCCAGCGCAATGAAATTGGTGACATCCACCAGAGCCGAAATCGGGCGCAGGCCCACAGCCTTCAGCCAGTCCTGCAGCCATTGCGGCGAAGGGCCGTTCTTCACTCCGCGGATCAGGCGGCCGGCAAACATCGGCGCGGCATTTTCGGCGCCGGCCGGAAAGTCGAGCCCCGTCCTGATGGGCGAGGCAAATTGGCCCTTCACGGGCGACAGATCGCCTTCGCGCAACCGGCCCATCCCTGCGGCCGCCAGATCGCGCGCAATGCCGTAAACACTCGCCGCATCGCCGCGATTGGGCGTCAGCGCCACATCAATCACCGGATCGTTCAGGCCCAGCGCCCTGGCCGCCGGTTCGCCGACTTTCGCATCGGCGCCGAGCTCGATGATGCCGGTGTGGTCATCTCCCAGCATCAGCTCCCGCGCCGAACACAACATGCCGCGCGATTCCACGCCGCGAATGGTTCCCACTTTCAGAACTTCGCCCGACGCAGGAATGACAACACCGGGTTTTGCGAACACCGCTTTCATGCCGGTGTGCGCATTGGGCGCGCCGCACACCACCTGCACGGGCGCGGGCCCGCCCGTGTCCACCATGCAAAGCTTCAGCTTGTCGGCATTGGGATGTTTTTCGGCGGAGATGACATATGCGACCGTGAATTCCTTCAGCCGCGCGCCCGCATCTTCGACCGATTCCACCTCAAGCCCGATGCTGGTGAGCCTGTCGGCAATGGCCTGGGCGTCCGCGTCGGTCTCCAGCGGATTCTTGAGCCAGGAAAGCGTGAATTTCATCGCGACAGCCCTCCGTCGAGGGTGGGGATGTCGAGCGCCGCAAAGCCGTAATGGCGCAGCCACCGGAGATCGGATTCGAAAAAGCTGCGGATGTCGGGGATGCCGTATTTCAGCATGGCAAGGCGGTCGATTCCGCCGCCGAAGGCATAGCCCTGATATTTCTCCGGATCGATGCCGCACATCGCAAGCACGCGCGGATGCACGATGCCGGAGCCGGCAAGCTCGAGCCAGTCGTTGCCGGTGCCGAATTTGATCTGCCCGCCCGACCGGTCGCAGCGCAGATCCCATTCGACCGACGGCTCGGTGAAGGGAAAGTAGCTCGGGCGTGCCCGCATCTCGACCTTGTCGACCTCGAAGAAGGCTTTGCAGAATTCCTCCAAGGTCCATTTGAGATGGCCAAGATTGGTCGCGTCGTCGACCACAAGCCCTTCGAACTGGTGGAACATCGGGGAATGTGTGGCGTCCGAATCCACGCGATAGGTTCGCCCGGGCGCGATGATGCGGATGGGCGGCTTCTGTTTGAGCATGGTGCGCACCTGCACCGGCGACGTGTGTGTGCGCAACACGTGCCGCTCGCCGTCGGCCTGCCTCGACACATAAAAGGTGTCGTGCATCTGGCGCGCCGCGTGATCGGGCGGGATGTTGAGTTTGGTGAAATTGTAGTCGTCGTATTCGACGTCCGGCCCTTCGGCGACGGCAAAGCCGAGATCGGCGAAGATGGCCGTGAGCTCGTCAAACACCTGCGATACGGGGTGCACCGTGCCGCGCGGCTCCGGGCGCGCAGGCAAGGTCACGTCGATTTTTTCGGATTGCAGCCGCGAATTCAGCGACGCGTCGGCAAGTTCGGCCCTGCGTGCCGCGATCGCGCCGGCCACCCGGTCGCGCAGCGAATTGAACGCCGGGCCTTTTGCCTTGCGTTCTTCGGCGCTCATCGCGCCCAGCGTTTTTAAAAGCTCGCTGATGGAACCTTTTTTGCCCAGCGCGGCGACGCGCGCGGCTTCCAGCGACGCCTCGTCCTTTGCCGCCTTCACGGCGGCAAGGATGTCACGTTCAAGCTTGGCAATGTCGCTCATGATTCGTATCCACCTCTAATCTGGAACAGACGGTGGATGCGAGGCGAGTGGCGATTTAGGCGTTCGCGCCAGCCTGGTCCACCAGGGCCTTGAAGGCTTCGGGCTCGCGGATGGCCAGATCGGAAAGCACCTTGCGGTCGATTTCGATGCCGGCCTTGGCAAGCCCGCTCATAAATCGGCTGTAGGTCATTCCGTGTTCGCGCACGGCGGCGTTGATGCGCTGGATCCACAGGGCGCGGAAATTGCGCTTCTTCAGCTTGCGCCCGATGTAATTGTGCTGCAGCGACCGGTCCACCGCGGCGTTGGCCGAGGTGATGTTGTTCTTGCGGCGGCCATAGAAGCCCTTGGCCTGCTTGAAAACCTTCTTGCGGCGGGCATGGCTTGGAACGGCGCGGGGAGCTCTGGACATCTGTGCCTCCTCAGCCGTACGGCATCCAGCGCTTCACGCGCTGGGTTTCGGATGGCGAGAGCGTGGACGTCCCGCGCAGTTCCCGGATTTGCTCATTGGAACGCTTGATCATGCCATGGCGCTTGCCGACCTGGCCGTGCTTGATCTTGCCGCTTGCCGTGAATTTGAAGCGCTTTTTGGCGCTCGATTTGGTCTTGAGCTTGGGCATTTTGCATCTCCTTGGCCCGTCCGGGCCGGTTGCCCTGCGGGTCGCCACGGCATGCCCTTTGGGCCGGGCGGCCCCGAAAGAGGCGCGGTCATAAACGAAACTCTTGTGGTTTTGCAAGTTTTCTTGGTGCATCGAGACGGAGCATCTTTCCGCTTCCACCGCACATGAAATTTTCCGCCCGGTTTCTCCAATTCTCCCAGAAGATCGCCCGCTGGGCGATCGTTCCGGCAATCGCCATCGTCGTGTGGGGCGAGCTGGCGCCCACCCCGCCCACCGCCGCCCTCATATGGGATAAGCTATTGCATTTTATAGCTTATTTTGGCCTGTCGGGGCTTTCCCTTCTGGCGCTGTCACCGGGGCGCCGGGCAGCTGTTGCGGCCGGCGTTCTGATCCTCATGGGCGGGGTGCTGGAGATCGCCCAGGGCCTTGTCGGTCGGGATGCATCATGGGGCGACGAAGCCGCCAACGCGCTGGGCGCGGTTATCGGCTGTGCGCTGGGGTGGGTTATCGTGCGGCTGCTCGAACGTTCCGCGCGCGGAACCACAGAACGGGGCTGAAGGACGATGTGGCAGGAATTCAAGAAATTCGCGATGCGGGGCAATGTCATCGATCTTGCCGTCGGTGTCGTGATCGGAGCGGCCTTCACGGGCATCGTCAACTCTCTTGTGAAGGATGTGATCATGCCGCCGATCGGCTGGCTGATGGGCGGCATCGATTTCTCGGAATTCTTTTTCGTCCTCAAGGGCCCGCATCTGGCAACGCTTGCGGATGCGCAAAAGGCAGGCGCCGTAACGATCAATTATGGGCTTTTCATCAATACGATCATAAACTTCATCGTCGTGGCAATCGCGCTTTTCATTCTGATCCGCGCCATCAACCGGCTGAAAACGCCCACGCCGGAAACTCCGGCAGAGCCCAGCGAGGAGGTGCTGCTGTTGCGGGACATCCGCGATGCCTTGAAGAAATGAACGGTATCCATTCGGGGAACGCATCATGAAAATCGCAACGGGAACCTGCATCCTGCTTGGTCTTTTGGCATCCGTCGCTTCGGCCGCGCCGGCCGGCAATGCCGCAATCAGCGACGTCGTGAACCGCTTCTTTGCCGCCTACCGGACGGTGGAGGTGAGTGACGGAATTCCAGACGCCAAGGTCCGGCCCAAATACGAGCCTTTCATCACGCCCGCGCTCGACCGGCTCCTGATCGAAGGCGATCAGGCCGAAGCGCGCTATGCCAAGGCGACCAACAACGACTCGCCGCCGCTCCTGGAGGGCGATGTGTTTACGTCCAATTTCGAGGGCGCCACGTCCTACGCCGTGAAGAGCTGCACGGCCAGCGGCAAGTCGGGCAGTTGCAAGGTTGACCTCGTTTACGATGAGAGCAAGTCCGACAACCGCCATGCCGGACCGCCGGCCAAGCCTGTAAAATGGACCGATACGGTCTATCTATTGCTCACCGACAAAGGCTGGCGGATAGACGATGTCGGCTATGGCGCAGGCTTTGATTTCGGCAACAAGGGCCGGCTGACCCAGGCGTTGAACTGGGCCATTTCGGAATCGAAAAAGCCGCAGACGCCGTAACCTTGGGGCCGACAGCCGCGAATCGGCAGGTGTGAGGAGAAAAACATGGATCGGAAAACCCACCCCGTCTCGCGATCGGAAGTGGACTGGAAACGTGAGCTCTCGCCGGAGCAATACCGCATCCTGCGCCAGTGCGGCACCGAGCCCGCCGGGTCCAGCCCCCTGAATCATGAAAAGCGCAAGGGCGAATATGTCTGCGCCGGCTGCGGCGCGCCGCTCTATGAATCCGCCACCAAATATGAAAGCGGTTCGGGCTGGCCGAGCTTCTACAGGCCAAAGGACGGCGCGGTGGAAACCCGCACCGACAAAAGCCATGGGATGGTGCGCGAAGAGGTCCTTTGCGCCCGATGCGGCGGGCATCTGGGCCATGTTTTCCCGGATGGGCCCCGGCCAACGGGCCTGCGCTACTGCATGAATGGCGGCGCGCTCAAGTTCATGGCCGACGAGAAATGACGTTCGCCGCAACCAGGCCTGCGGGCACAAAGCCCGAAATCTATGCCGAGCTGGCCCGCCAGGCGCGCGGGCTGTTCGAGGGCGAGCGCGACGTGATCGCCAATGCCGCAAACCTTGCCGCCCTCATCTGGCTCGGCCTGACCGGCATCAACTGGATCGGCTTCTATTTTCTCAAGGATGGCGAGCTTGTGCTCGGCCCGTTCCAGGGCAAGCCTGCCTGCGTGCGAATTGCCATGGGCGAGGGCGTGTGCGGTACGGCCGCCGAAAGGCGCAAAACCCTGATCGTGCCGGACGTCGCCGAATTCCCGGGGCATATCGCATGCGACGCGGATTCCCGCTCCGAAATCGTCGTGCCCCTCATCCATGAGGGCCGGCTGATCGGGGTTCTGGACTGCGATGCTCCCGTGCGCGGCCGCTTCGACGAAGCCGACCGCGCCGGGTTCGAGAACCTTGCGGAACTCTGGTTGAAAGCAAGTCGCCTGGTTTAGCGTCCGCTATGCCGCCTCGTCCTCGCGGCCGGGGGCGGCGGCTTCCTGTTCGGCTTCCTGAAGTTGCGGGCCCTCAGGGCCTTCCAGCGCCTTTTCCGCTTCCTTTCCCAGCTCCGGAATGCGGCTTCGGTTGCGCTTCACGAAGGCTTTTTCGGCCCTGTCGAAGTTGCGGGTGGCCGTGTAATTGCCCTCTCCGAAAATCTCCTTGCGCGCGCGTGTCTTGCCGCCGGTTTTTTTCGCGGGCCGTTTTGCGGCGGCCTTTGCACGGCCGGCCTTTTTTGCACGCACGCCCTTTGTCTTGCGGGCCGCGGCCTTTCCGGCCTTTGCCTTGCGTGCCGGCATGCGGCGCGCGGCGCTGCTGCGGCGCTTCCTGGTCTTGCCTGCCGTCTTGCGCGATCCGGTTTTCCTGCGAGCCATGTTGCCCTCCTCGAAGTCAGTGGTTGCGGTAAGCCTCAGGTGCGGGAACGGCGGGGCTGCGGATATCGTTCCCGCCCATGCCTGCACATGCGATTCCGATTAGCGGAACCACATGCTTCCAATCAACCGGGATTGATGCAAGGTCGCGATCGGCCCGCGGCCGCAAGAGTCATTCCGCCGCCTGGGCAATGGGTGTCGTGCCGTCGCTGCGCAGATAGATCGAACGCTTGGGGCGCGCCATCACCCGATGGACCATCGGCACGAATGCGTCCAGCGGCATGCTGTCATAGTCCGGATCAAAAGCGTTCTGGTCGTGGCGGGCGCAAAAGGCGGCCGTCCGTTCAAAGCAGGGATGGCCGCGGAACTGTTCGCGCATGTTCCGGTCCAGCCCCAGATAGTGGAAAAAATAATAACCCTGGAAGATGCCGTGGTGCTGCAGCATCCACCAGTTCTCCTCCGAAACGAACGGCTTGAGGATCGTGGCGCCAAGCTCGGCATGGTTGGCCGACGCCAGAATGTCGCCGATGTCGTGCAGCAGCGCACAAACCACATATTCCTCGCCCATCCCGTCGCGATGGGCCAGCGTCGCCGCCTGCAGCGAATGTTCAAGCCGGTCCACGGCAAAACCCCCGCAATCGCCCTCCAGAAGCTTGAGGTGAGACAGGACACGCTCGGGCAGCTGCCGGTTGAATTCCACGGAAGCGCTGGCAATTTTCAGCCAGTCGTCCGGTGTTCCCTCCGTCATGGCGTGGAATTTGGCGCGCTGTTCGCCATGGGCGCTCATGATTTTGCCTTTCGATAGCCGGTCCTGCGGGATTGTCCGCCCAAGGGGCTTTGGCGGTCAACCGGGCGGGCGGCCCCCAAGAACCCCGTTTCGGCAGCCGGGTTTGGCCTTACCCTGTGGGCTGCGCGAATCACCGGGGGAATTCATGTCGCAGGACGGGCGCCGATCGCTGGAGGAGTTGTTCGAACAGGGGCTGTTCCGCAGCCGCTGGATCATGGCGCCGTTCTACATCGGCCTCGTCATCGGCCTGTTTGTCCTTCTCATCACGTTCGGCAAGGAGCTTGCGGTGGAAACCTCAAAGCTTCTCACCTTCGATCTGGAAGAAAACACCGTGGTCGTCTGGCTGCTGACGCTGATCGACATGTCGCTCGCGGCCAATCTGACCCTGATGGTCGTCTTTGCGGGCTATGAAAACTTCGTTTCCAAATTCGACCTCGAAGACAACACCGACCGGCCCGACTGGATGGGGCGGGTGGATTTCAGCAACATGAAGCTGAAACTCGTGGCCTCCATCATCGCGATCTCCGTCATCCATCTGCTCAAGGCATTCATGTCCATCGAGAGCGTGGACAAGAATACCCTCACCTGGCTGATCGCGCTGCACGGCGTATTCCTGATTTCCGGCGTGCTGCTCGCGGTGATGGATTGGCTGGGCGAGCGCGGCGCCGAGAACAGGGCCCTGCCGGGGGAATAGACCGATGGCCGAGGCGCAGCAGAGCGGACAGGGCGGGCTTTACCGGATCGAGCAGGCGCTGGAGGCCGTGCTGTTCGCAAGCCGCTGGCTGATGGCGCCGTTTTATCTCGGCCTTGTCGTCGCGCTGGCTGCGCTGCTTCTGATTTTTGCGCGCGAGCTCATCGAGCGGCTTCCCGAACTCATCAACATGCACGAGACGGATGTGATTCTCTGGGTCCTGCTGCTCGTGGATCTGTCGCTTGTGGCCAATCTGATGTTCACGGTCATTCTGGCCGGTTATGAGAATTTCGTTTCGCGGATGACGGCGGAAAACCACAGGGACTGGCCCAGCTGGATGGGGACAATCGATTTCTCCGGCATGAAGCTCAAGCTCATTTCCTCCATCGCAGCGATCTCGGCGATCCATCTGCTGGAAACCTTCATGCGGCCCGAAAAGCTCGATATCGCCGTGCTCGGCTGGCAGATCGGGATTCTGGTGACGATCGTGGCCGTGGGGCTTCTGCTTGCCGCCATGGACTATGTGAGCGCCCGCGCCAAGGCGCTTGAGGCCCGGCACTGAGATTCCGAGCACGCGGCTTTGCGTGCAAATGGCCGAACCGCCGGATTCAGGTATTCATGCTGTCGAAGAAGTCGGCGTTGTTCTTGGACGAACGCAGCTTGTCGAGCAGGAATTCGATGGCGTCGATCGTGCCCATGGGCGCCAGAATCCGGCGCAGCACATACATCTTCGCAAGCGTCCCCTTGTCCACCAGCAGCTCGTCCTTGCGGGTGCCCGATTTCAGGATGTCGATCGCCGGGAACACGCGCTTGTCCGCCACCTTGCGGTCCAGGATGATTTCGGAATTGCCGGTGCCCTTGAACTCTTCGAAGATCACTTCGTCCATGCGGCTGCCCGTATCGATGAGGGCGGTTGCAATGATGGTGAGCGATCCGCCTTCCTCGATGTTGCGGGCCGCGCCGAAGAAGCGCTTGGGCCGCTGAAGCGCGTTGGCGTCCACGCCGCCGGTCAGCACCTTGCCCGATGACGGAACAACCGTGTTGTAGGCGCGGCCAAGGCGCGTGATGGAATCCAGCAGGATCACGACATCGCGCTTGTGCTCGACCAGGCGCTTGGCCTTCTCGATCACCATTTCGGCGACCTGCACATGGCGGGAGGCCGGCTCGTCGAAGGTGGAGGAAATCACTTCGCCCTTCACCGAACGCTGCATGTCGGTCACTTCTTCCGGCCGCTCGTCGATCAGAAGCACGATCAGATAACATTCCGGATGGTTGGCGGTGATGGCCTTGGCGATGTTCTGCAGGATGACCGTCTTGCCGGTGCGCGGCTGGGCGGTGATGAGCGCGCGCTGGCCCATGCCTTGCGGCGCCACGATGTCGATCACGCGGCCGGTCTTGTCCTTGATGGTCGGGTCTTCGATTTCCATCTTCAGCCACTTGGTCGGATAAAGCGGCGTCAGATTGTCGAAGTGCACCTTGTGCTTCATCTTCTCGGGGTCTTCGAAATTGATCGTCGAGACCTTGAGAAGCGCGAAATAGCGTTCTCCGTCCTTGGGGCTACGGATGGGGCCTTCCACCGTGTCGCCGGTGCGAAGCCCGAAGCGGCGGATCTGCGAGGGCGACACGTAGATGTCGTCGGGGCCCGCGAGGTAATTGGATTCGGGGCTGCGCAGGAAGCCAAAGCCGTCGGGCAGGGTTTCGAGAACCCCGGCGCCGGTGATCTCCACATTGCGTTCGGCAAGCTCCTTCAGAATCGCGAACATCATGTCCTGCTTGCGCATGGACGAGGCATTTTCGATGCCCAATTCCTCTGCGAATTCGAGCAGGTCGGTGGGAGATTTGGATTTCAGCTCCTGCAGCTTCATCGCCTGCAGGCCGTTTTGCACTGTCATGGGAAGGTTACACCTGAGAAAACTTCGAACTTGGGAGGGTCGGGTCCGTACGTCCGCGGAAGCGGCAAGCCGCCACTGCAGATCACATCCGGAAGCATCTGACGTCTTTGCCCGGCTCTGGCCGGGTGGCCGCACGCAACAAGCCTTGCGCGGGTCCTTCAGGCGTCAATGGGGAACTAACGCAAATATAGCCGGTTTTGTTGCCGATGCAATCCCTTAGGGGTCAAAAAGGTTTAACGACCACAAGGATCACGATCGCGATCAGAAGCACCGTCGGCACCTCGTTCCACAGCCGGTAGAAGCTGGCCGGGTGCCTGTTGGCGTCCTTCGCAAAGTCCCTGCGCCAGCGTGAATAGAGCCCGTGCACGGCGCTCATCGCAAGGACCAGCAGGAACTTGAGCTGGAACCAGTGCTGCTGGTCGGCGCGGGTCATGACGACGAGCGTGATGCCGAAAATCCAGGTCGCGACCATCGCCGGGTTGGTGATGACGCGAAGAAGCCTCTTCTCCATCACCTTGAAGCGTTCGGACTCGGCCGATCCGGGCGCGGCCTCGCAATGATAAACGAACAGCCGCGGCAGATAGAGCATGCCCGCCATCCACGCCACCATCGAAATGATGTGCAACGCCTTGATCCAGAGATAGAAACCCTGCGAATGAAGAACACCCATTCCGTCCTCACCTGTAAGCGCAGCACGCAAAGCCGGCGGGGCAAAGGCGCGATGGCGCGCTCGTCACCGTGCCGCCGGCGAGGGCCGCCTGCAACACAAGATCGCGCAGGCTTGCAATGAACGCCGGATGCGTGCCCACAGCAGGCACGCGAATGTAATCGGCCGCGCCGGTCTCGCGCGCAAGCGCTTCGTATTCGATATCGAGCTCCACCAGCGTTTCGGAGTGCTCGCACACAAAGGCGATGGGCGCCACGACCACACCCATTTCGTCGGCGCCGGCGCGCGCGACTTCGGCGTCCGTTGCCGGTTGGAGCCATTGAAGCGGGCCCACCCGGCTTTGGTAGCAGACGGTCCAGTCGAGATTCATGATCCCCAGGCTGTCCACAATCGCGCGGGCTGTTTTTTCCACCTGCCACTGGTAGGGATCGCCCTTTGCAATCACGCGTCTGGGAAGGCCGTGCGCCGATAGCAACAGCCGGTAATCCACACCCGTCTTTGCCTTCGCAAACGCTTCGAGAATCAGCTGCGCCTGGGCCGCAATGAAGCCGCCGGCCGTCGGATAACAGCAGATACTGGCCTGCGGCATGGCAAACCGTGCCTTGCGCGCGGCCCTGTTCCAGTCGCTGAAGGACGATGCCGTCGTGGTTGTGGAAAACTGCGGATAGAGCGGCAAAAGAACCGTCTTCTCCGGCATCCAGGCCTTCACCGCGGCAACTGCCTCTGCCGCGAATGGTCTGGCGCAGCGCATGGCGACGAAGGCTTTCGCCTCGTGACCGCAAGCCGCCAGCGCCATTTCCAGCGCGTGCGCCTGGCCTTGCGTCTGCTCCAGAATCGGCGAACGGCCGCCGATTTTGGCGTAAATCTCCCGGGCCACCGGCGCGCGCCGCCGCGCGATCAGCCTTGCAAGCGGGCGGCGCAGAATCCCGGGAAGGGAGAGAATGGCCGGATCGGAGAACAGATTGAAGAGAAACGGCTCTACCGCCTCGGGGCTGTCGGGGCCGCCCAGATTGAACAGCACCACGGCGACTTTCACGCTGCCCTCACGCGCGCAACCAGCGCGGCAACATTCTCGGGCGGCGTATTCGGCAGAACCCCGTGACCCAGATTGAAGATGAAGGGCACATTCGCGGTGACCGCCAGGATCCTGTCCACAGCCCTGGCCAGCGCATCGCCGCCGACCAGCAACGCCAGCGGGTCAAGATTGCCCTGCAAGGCGATTTTGGGCCCAAGCGTTCTGGCCGCCCAGCCAATGGGTACCGCCGTGTCCAGCGAGACCGCATCCACGCCGGTCATGGCGGCATATTGCTCGTAGCCTTGAAGCGTGGCGCCCCGCGGAAAGCCGATAATTCTCGCCTCGGGCCTCTCCGCGCGCACCTTGTCCACAATGGATTTCGTCGGCGCCACGACAAAGCGCTCGAATTCTTCCGCCGGCAACCCGCCTGCCCAGCTGTCGAAAAGCTGCACGGCGTCGGCGCCGGCCTTCAGCTGCTCAATGAGATGGAACGCTACGCATTCCGAGACAACGCCCACAAGTTCGGAAAACCCGGCCGGATCGCGGTACATCCACAGCCGTGCCTTCTGCTGGTCCGGCGAGCCGCGCCCTTCCGCAAGATATGTTGCAAGCGTCCATGGCGCCCCGGCAAAACCCACAAGCGCCGCCGTCCCCAGTTTTTCCCGCACCAGACGCAGGCTCTCATAAACGGGCAGAAGGCGCCTGCCCCAAGCGGCCCGATCCCGGTCAAGCGTGCGCACATCTTCCACGGGCGAAAGCTTCGGCCCCAGGCCCTCCTCGAATGCCACATCAAGCCCCAGCGCATGGGGCACCAGCATGATGTCCGAAAAAATGATCGCTGCATCAAATCCGAACCGGCGAACCGGCTGAAGCGTGATCTCCGCCGCCAGTTGCGGCGTCACGCACATCTTCCAGAAAGAACCCGCATTCTCCCGCAGCGCCCTGTACTCCGGCAGGTAGCGGCCTGCCTGCCGCATCAGCCACACCGGCGGCGGGTTCTGCGCCTTTCGGTTCAAGACGTCGGTCAGCTTCGATCCCAAGTCATTCCTCAAAATAAAGACTCTATAGGATGATGAAAGTAGGTGGTTGTACCTGTGGAATGTGGAAGAAACCGTGGGCGGCGATGCTCTAGGCCCTGGGCAGGCCGGATTCAATGCAAAAAGATGCCGGGGGCTGTGGGAATGAGCCGGCGGGCGCTTGCGGATGGCTCTGGGGATTGGCAGGGATAAGTTGCCGGCCAGGTGGGGCGTCAGCAGCGGATGTCCTCAAGCCGTGATTGATTCTGGATGAATTGAGGAGAACTGTGGATCGCGAATTTCATATTCACCTGGTGTCCGATGCCACGGGAGAAACGCTGAATTCGCTGGCGAAGGCGGCGCTGGCGCAATTCGAGGGTGTGCAGGTGCACGATCATCTCTACGCGCTTGTGCGAAGCCATCGCCAGCTTGAGCGGGTGCTCGATCATGTGCGGGCCGAGCCCGGCCTTGTGATGTTCACAATGGTGAATCCCGAATTGCGCGCGAACCTGATCAAGGGGTGCGCCGCGCTCAAGGTTGGCTGTCTGGACGTGATGGAGGCTCCGGTCAGGGCGATGGGACGGTTTCTGGGCGCTCCGGAAACGCACAAGCCCGGCGGTCAGCACGACGTGGACCAGCGCTACATGCAACGCATCGAGGCGCTGAATTTCACGATCGCCCATGACGACGGCCAGGCGCTCGATACGCTCGAGGATGCGGAAGTGGTTCTGGTTGGCGCAAGCCGCACTTCCAAGACGCCCACTTGCGTCTATCTTGCCATCCGTGGTGTGCGCGCCGCCAATGTGCCGATCATGCACGGGCTTCCGGTTCCGGCCCAGCTCATTGCCGTGCGCAAGCCGCTGGTGGTGGGGCTGTGGGCATCGCCCGACCGCCTCGTGCAGGTCAGGCGCAACCGGCTCACGGCGCTGGGCGAAATTCGCTCAACCGACTATGTGGATATCGACAGCGTGCGGGCCGAAATCGCCCATACGCGCAAGCTGTTTGAGCAACAGGACTGGCCCACGATCGATGTTTCCCGCCGCTCGATCGAGGAAACGGCGGCCGCGGTTCTGAACCTGCTCACCGAGCGGCGGGAAGGCGCGTGACAGCGCTCGTTCTCGCATCGGCGAGTGCGGCGCGGGCCGCCCTATTGCGGGCCGCCGGTGTTCCATTCGCCATTGACCCGGCGCAGATTGACGAAGAACGCGCGAAGGCAGGCCGCCTCTCCGCCCTGGAACTTTCGGCCGAGCTTGCCGGCCAGAAGGCGCTTGCCGTTTCTGCGCGCCATCCGGATGCCCTTGTGCTCGGCGCCGATCAGGTGCTGGAATTCGAAGGCGAGAATGTGAGCAAATCGCGCGACATGAGCGAGCTGTCCGCGCTTCTGCAAAAGCTTCGCGGGCGGCGTCACAAGCTGGCGACAGCCGCCGCTTTGGCCCGCGGCGGCAGCATTCTCTGGCGCCATGGGGATGAAGCGAGCCTTTGCATGCGCCATTTCAGCGATGCGTTTCTCGAGCATTACCTTGCGCGCGAGGGAAAGACGCTCCTTTCGTCGGTGGGCGGATACCGGCTGGAAGGGTCGGGCGTGCAGCTGTTCGACCGCATCGAGGGCGACTATTTCTCGATCCTTGGGCTTCCGCTTCTGCCGGTGCTTGGGGCGTTGCGCGAACAGGGTGTCATCGCATCATGATCAGCGGCGCTGCCAGGCTTGCCGGCGTGATCGGATGGCCGATTGCCCATTCGCTGTCACCGGTGTTGCACAATTTCTGGCTCACCGCGCACGGCATAGACGGCGCCTACATTTCGCTTGCCGTGCGGCGGGAAGATTTTGGTTTCGTGCTCCCGGCGCTGAAGCTTGCAGGATTTCGGGGCGTCAATGTCACGCTGCCGCACAAGGAAGCGGCCTTTGCGCTTGCCGCCCGCGTGGATGAAGCCGCGCGCCTGACCGGGGCGGCCAACCTCCTGCTGTTTCACGAGGACGGAATCGAAGCGCGCAATACCGATGTTCCGGGGCTGGCCGCAAGCCTTTCCCGCGATCTCGGCCGCAACGGGCTTTCCGGCAGGAGCGTCGCCATTCTGGGTGCGGGCGGCGCGGCGCGCGCCGCCGCGCTTGCCTGTGCGCAACTGGGTGCCGCCGACATCCGCCTGGTGGCGCGCGATGCCGCACGGGCCCGCGCCGTTGCGCAAATCTTTGCCGGCGGCGGCCCGAAGGCGGAAGGCTTTTCGTGGGACGAATGGCCGAAGGCTGCAAAAAACATTGCGCTTCTCATCAACGCCACCAGCGGCGGCATGAGCGGCGCGCAGAAGCTTGACCTTGCCTTCGAACCGCTGCCGCTGAATGCGGTGGTCTGCGACCTCGTTTACAATCCCCTGGAAACCGAGCTTCTGCGCGGGGCGCGCGCGCTTGGCCACCGCACCATCGAAGGGCTCGACATGCTGATGCATCAGGCCGTGCCGGCGTTCGCGGCTTTTTACGGCGAGGCGCCTGCCGTCACGCCGGCGCTGCGCAATGCCCTCAAGAAGGCGCTGCGCCATGGCTGAGCGGCCATATCTGGTGGGGCTCACCGGCTCCATCGGCATGGGAAAAACCGAAACCGCGAAAATGTTCGCCCGACTTGGCATTCCCGTTTACGACGCCGATGCGGCGGTGCATGCGCTGTACGAGCCGGGCGGGGCGGCGGTGGAAGCCATCGCGGCGGCCTTTCCGGGCGCCGTGCGCGGGGGCCGCGTGGACCGCGCGGCGCTTTCGCAGGCGGTCACGGCGGACAGGGCCGCCCTTCGGCGGCTGGAAGCCATTGTCCATCCGCTGGTGGCGCGCGAACAGCAAGCCTTCCTCGAAAAATCCGCCGCCGCCGGCGCGGAGATGGTGGTGCTCGACATCCCGCTTCTCTTCGAAAGCGGCGGCCATGCCCGCATGGACGCAGTGGTGGTCGTGTCGGCGCCCCATGACGTGCAGCGGGCGCGGGTGTTGGCCCGCGAAGGCATGACCGAAGACAAGCTCGATCACATCCTGGCGCGCCAGATGCCCGATGCGGAAAAGCGCGCAAAGGCCCATTTCGTCATCGAGACCGACAAGGGCCTCGACCATGCCTTCGAAGCTGTGAAGAAGGTGGTGGCGGCCTTGCATGAACGCCGCGCCTCGGCAAAAAAGAATCATGCGTGAGATCGTCCTGGATACCGAGACCACCGGCCTTGATCCCGGCGACGGCCACCGCATCGTCGAAATCGGCTGCGTGGAGCTGTTCGACCACATTCCCACGGGCCTGACCTTCCAGCGCTACATCAATCCCGAGCGGCCGGTTGCGGGCTCCGATGTCATTCACGGCCTCACCGATGAATTTCTCGCCGACAAGCCCCTGTTTTCGGCGATCGCGGACGAATTCCTGGAATTCCTGGGCGATGCGCCGCTTGTCATCCATAACGCGGGCTTCGACATCCGCTTCCTGAATGCGGAACTGGCAAGGCTCGACCGCGCGCTCATACCCTTCTCCCGCGCGATCGACACGATCGAGATCGCCAAGGCGAAAATCCCCGGCGCCAAATACTCGCTCGATGAACTGTGCCGGCGGTTCGCCATTGATCTCGCGGCGCGCGAGAAGCATGGCGCGCTTCTGGACGCCCATCTTCTGGCGCAGGTCTATCTGGAGCTGGTGGGCGGCCGCCAGACCAGACTGATGCTCGCCCCCGCCGACGGCATGGGGATGGAGGCCGGCGAGGCAAGACATGCGCGCGCGCGTCCTGTTCCGCTCGCGCCGCGAATTCTCGAATCCGAGCGGCACGCGCATGCGGCCTTCGTCGCAAGCGAGCTTGGCGACAATCCCGTGTGGAACTGGCTTTAGACGACGGTGGGGCCGGGCGCGCCCTGCTGCTGTTTCTGGAGCTCGGCCATGCGCGCCTGGAACATGCCGGCGAAATCGATCGGCTCCAGCATGATGGGCGGCAGGCCGCCGTCGCGCACCACATCGGCAATGATGCGCCGCGCAAACGGAAACAGCATGTGCGGAACGTCAATCAGAAGCACCTGCTGCAGGAATTCATCCGGAACGTTCTGGATCGCCAGGATTCCGGCATAGACCAGCTCCAGCAGAAAGAGCGGCTTGTCATCGCTTTTGGCCTGAACCCTGAGCTTCAGGTCCACCTCATAGCGCGGCGATTCCAGCCGTCTGGCCTGCAGGTCCACATTGATGTCGATCTGCGGGCGCGACGTGATGGGGCTCATCGCGCCGGGGTTTTCGAAGGAAAGGTCCTTCACGAACTGACCCAGAATCTGCACCTGCGCCTGGGGCGCGCCCTCCATGCCGTTGGTGGGATTTTGCGGGTCGCTCATGGCCGTCCTTCGCGAAAAGAGCGCGCGGGCTAACATGAATGGCGTCGCCATGACAAGCCGGATGCCGCCCCAAGGCGGCAAGCCGCGCAAAAACCCGCGCGCCGGTGACTGGATTCAGGCGACCTCAGGCATTAGCTTAGGAACAGGGCGCGGCGAAGCGCCAAAGGTTCCAGCTCGCCATGTTGAATGCGCAAGTGATTGAGATTCTGGTCATCGTCATGGTGGCCGGGATCATCCTGTTCCGGCTCTATTCGGTGCTCGGCCGGCGCACGGGCCATGAGCGGCCGCCGCAGGATTCGTCGCGCTTCGGCGGGCCTTCAGGCGCGCGGCCCGCGGAAAAAGCCGGCAATGTGGTGCCCCTTCCCGCGCGCGCAGCCGGTGCGGCCAGGGCGGATGCGCCGTCCGATCCCGTCGGCCGGGCGCTGCTCGATATCAAGCTCGCCGACCGCACATTCGAAACCGCGCACTTCCTGTCGGGCGCGCGCAAGGCCTATGAGATGATCGTGACCGCATTTGCCAGGGGCGACCGCTCGGCGCTCAAGCCCCTTCTGAGCGAAGAGGTCTTTTCGGCCTTCGAATCCGGCATTGCCGCGCGCGAGCAGCAGCATCAATCCATGTCCTACACATTTGTCGGCCTGAAAGACGCGCGCATCGTGCACGCGGCGCTCAAGGGCCAGACGGCGGAAATCACGGTGAGCTTTGACGCCCAGTTCATCTCCGCCACGACCAGCCAAGACGGCAAGGTCGTGGAAGGCGACGCCAAAGCGGTGCGCGAAGTCAACGATGTATGGACCTTCGGCCGCGATGTTCGCGCGCAGGATCCCAACTGGATCCTGATCGCCACCTCCGGCGGCGGCGAAACCTAAGGCCTTGTCCAGCAGGCGCCGTTCCGGCCTTCCGCTTGTTCTGATTCTGTCTGCGCTTGTCCTGCTTGCGGGCGGCATCCTGTGGATTTACCTCACGCGTCCGTCGGCGGGGCCGCTGCGGCTTTCCGCCGTGCGTTTTTCGGACATGCCCGGCTGGAGGGATGATGATCCGCGCGATGCGCTTTCGGCCCTGCGCCGGTCTTGTGCCGCGCTTCAGGAAAAATCGCCGGCCCAGGAAATGACCGGCGTTTATGCAGGAAGCGTCGCCGACTGGCGCAATGTCTGCGCAACCCTGCCCGCCGCGGCCAACAGGGCGCAGGCGCGGGCGTTTTTCGAACGCCGCTTTGTCCCTTATCAGGTGAGCGCAGGCGGCCGGACGGAGGGTCTGTTCACCGGCTATTACGAACCGGAGCTGAGCGGAAGCACGACGCGGCACGGAAAATTCCAGACGCCGGTCTATGGCCTGCCGGATGATCTCATCACGGTGGATCTCGGCCTTTTTCACATCGATGTCGCGAACAGGACGCTGGTCGGCCTTCTGCGCGGCAGCACGCTCGTGCCCTATCCGGCCCGCGCGGACATCGATGCCAACGGCCTGCCGCACGCCAGGATCCTTTTTTATGCGGACGATCCGATTGCGGTGTTCTTTCTGCACATCCAGGGTTCGGGCCGTGTGAGGCTCGATGACGGCACGATGGAGCGCGTGGCCTATGCCGGCCAGAACGGACGGCCCTACACGCCCATCGGCCGGGTGCTGATCGAGCGGGGCCTTTCGCGCGAGGGCATGTCCATGCAGGCGATCCGCAAATGGCTGCTGGCGCATCCCGGGGACGCGCGCGCAGTGATGGAACGCGATCAGTCTTTCGTATTCTTCAAAACCGAACCCATCGGCGATCCCGCGCTGGGCGCCAAAGGCGCGCAAGGCGTGCCGCTTACGCCGCGCGCAAGCCTTGCGGTGGATGCACGTCTTCATGCGCTGGGCGCTCCCTTTTTTGTGGCCGCCAGCCTGCCCGATGCCGACATGAACAGGCCGGACCATCCGTTCCGCCATCTGCTGATCGCCCAGGACACCGGGGGCGCGATCAGCGGGCCCGTGCGCGGCGACATCTTTTTCGGCTTCGGCGCGAAGGCAGAACGCGTCGCCGGCCGCACGAAATCGGACGGCACGCTTTATGTGCTGTTGCCCCGGCCGGTTGCCGCGCATCTGGGCAAGGCGCGGGATTTTCCGGGATACGGAAAATGACGCGCCGGCAGACCACCGACGAAGAGCGCGCGCTGTTCGAACAGGCCGTGGGCGCGCGCAAATCCAGACTCGCGAAAAGAAAGCCCGTTGCCGCGCCGGAAAAGAAAGCCGCAAAGCGCATCGTTTCCGCGATGCCCGCGCCAACCGGCGTCGATGGCGCAACCGCGCTCAGGCTGAAGCGCGGCAAGCTCGAGCCGGGTGCCAGGCTCGATCTGCACGGGCTGACCGAAGCCCAGGCCTATCGCGCGCTTGTCACTTTCGTGCGCGGCGCCCATGCGCGGGGCTTGCGGCTTCTGCTCGTAGTCACCGGCAAGGGAAGGCCCTTGCCCGGCGACAAGCCGTTCGACCTGGAGCTGGTGGCCCGGTCGCGCGGCGTGTTGCGCACGCTTGTGCCGCGCTGGCTCGCCGAACCGGATCTGGCGCGCTTTGTCGCCAGGACGGATGAGGCCCATCGCCGCCACGGCGGCGCCGGCGCGTTATATGTCTATGTGCGGAAGAAGCGGCCATGAAGCAGCACACCACCACGCTGGAGATCAAGACGAAGGGCCCGGGCTGTTACGATTTCACCGCCGCGGCCGCACAGTTCCTGCGCGAGGCGAACATCACAACCGGGCTTCTGACCTGTTTCATCCCGCATACGTCCGCATCGCTCCTGATTCAGGAAAACGCCGATCCCGATGTGCTGGCCGATCTGGAAGATTTCCTGCGGCGGGCGGTGTCGCGCGATCCCGGGCTTTACCGCCACGATGCGGAAGGCCCCGACGACATGCCCTCGCATATCCGTTCCATGCTGACCCAGACGTCGCTTTCGATTCCGGTGGCCGGCGGGGCGCCCGCGCTCGGCACCTGGCAGGCGCTCTATCTGTTCGAAGCATCGCGACGCGCCGCACAGCCGCCGCGTGCTGCTGCATGCGATCGGGGAGTAGCGCAAATCAGGCCGCAATTCGGGAGATTTGGGCAGTATAACAGGAATATGGGCCCTGTCAAGGCAAAATAAGGGAAAAAACTGCTGATTTAGGTTTAGTTTGTGCAGCCCAAAGAATCATCCTGCAATATGAGGCACTTATGGAAGCAGATTCGCCTCGGATGCCAGTTTGCGGAGCGAAAGTTCCGGCCGGGCGCCGTAATGCGAGATCACTTCGCTGGCGGCAAGCGCGCCCAGCCGTCCGCAATCGGCCAGATGTTTTCCGTGCGTCAGCCCGAACAGGAATCCGGCCGCGAAGGCATCGCCTGCGCCCGTGGTGTCCACCACCCTGGCGGGCACCGCGTCCAGCACATGCACGTCCTCGTCCTTGACCACCACGCAGCCCTTTTCGCTGCGGGTCAGCGCCGCCACGCCCGCCCATGGCCTCAGCGCCTGGAACACGCGGTCGAAATCCTCCACCTCGAACAGCGCCTTGGCTTCTTCTTCGTTGGCGAACAGGATATCGAGATCGTTGCGCAACAGCGCCATGAACTCTTCCCGATAACGCCCCACGCAGAAGGGATCCGACAGCGTGAAGGCCACTTTCGTGCCGGCGCGCCTGGCCGCCTTCATCGCCTTCGTAATGGCCGCTTTCGCCTGCGGCGCATCCCAGAGGTAGCCTTCGATGTAAAGCACCGCCGAGGCGGCGATTTTCTTCTCATCAATGTCGTCGGGCGCAAGCTCGCGGCTGGCGCCGAGATAGGTGTTCATGCTGCGGTGGCCGTCGGGCGTCACCGCAATCAGGCAACAGGCGGTGGAAGGCCCGTCCTTCGCCATGGCGGTTTCGAAATCGATCCGGGAATCCTTCATGCTTTGCGCAAAGCTGCGGCCCAGGCGATCCTGTTTCACCTTGCCGATGAAAAGACCGTTGCCGCCCAACGACGCCAGCGCCGCCATGGTATTGGCCGCCGATCCGCCCGCGATCTCGCGCGGCGACGGAAGCTTCGCATAGAGCTCGGCCGCGCGGTATTCATCGACCAGCGTCATCACATTCTTGGCGATGGCATGATCGAGCAGGAATTTGTCGTCAACGCCTGCGATCACATCCACAATGGCATTGCCCATGCCCGTGACGTCGTACCTAATCATGGGGTGCCCCTGATCTTCGGCCCGGCTTTCGATAGAGGACGATCCCGATGTTCGCAAGCGCGCTGGCGGCGCTCAAGATTGTCTTCGATCCGGCCTTCCGGGGCGTGCTGCTGAAATCGGCGTTGCTGACGCTTTTTTTCTTCGCCGCGCTTTTTGCCGGCGTCGAAACAGCCATCGCGCATCTGCCCACGCTCGGCTGGCATTGGGTGAATGTTCTTCTGGAATGGCTTCTGCCGGTCCTGTTCGTGCTGCTTCTTGCCGTTCTGGGCGCGCCGGTGGCCGCGCTCATGGGCACGTTTTTCCTGGATGAAATCGCCTCGGCCGTGGAGAGGAAATCCTATCCGCCCGGTCTGCATGGCCACAACATTCCGTTCTTCGAGGGGCTGTGGGCCGGCTTGCGGCTGACTTTCTGGATTTTTCTTTTCAGCCTGCTGCTTCTGCCGCTTCACATTTTCCTGCCGGTCATGGGCACGGCGATCGCGCTGATGGTGGACGGCTGGCTTCTGGGCCGGGAATATTTCGAGCTCTCGGCGCTTCGGCACATGGCTGTCGGGGACGCCGATGCAATGCGCCGGCGCCGGCGCCCGCAGGTCTTTGGCGCGGGCCTCCTGATTTCGGTTGTGGCGGCCATTCCGCTTGTCAACCTCATTTCGCCCTTGTTCGCCTCGGCCTTCATGGCGCATGAATTCATTCGCTGCCAGCGGCTGGAACATCCGGCATGAAACGCCTTTCGATTCCCCTTGCCTGCCTTGTCCTTGCGGCCTGTACGGCGCCGGGAACGCGCGGGCCCGGCCCCGTGGACACATCCGGCCTCACGGGGATGAGCGATGCACAAGTGAAAGCCGCGTTCGGCACGCCGTCCTTCGTGCGCAAGGACGGCACGGCGCAGATCTGGCGCTATGACGGCGCAAGCTGCCGCGCCTTTTTCTTTCTCTATGCCAACGGCAATGCGCTCAGCGTGAGCCGCGTCGAGACGCTGCCGCACGGGGCCGCGGCGAGCGCGGACCCGGCCTGCCTTGCCGCTTTGCAGCCGCGCGCGCCGAAGACGAGCTAGGCGTGGGCCCGCCTTCGCGGGTCTTGTCCGGATAGCGGCACAGGTCGCGCACCACGCAGACAGGACACAGCGGCTTTCGCGCCGTGCAGGTATAGCGGCCGTGCAGGATGAGCCAGTGATGCGCATTGAGCCGGTATTTTTCCGGCACCGTCCTCTCAAGCCCCTGTTCCACATCCAGCGGCGTCTTGCCCGGCGCGATCCCCGTGCGGTTGGCAACGCGAAAGACATGCGTGTCCACCGCGATGGTGGGTTCATTGAACGCCACGTTGAGAACCACATTTGCGCTCTTTCGGCCGACGCCCGGCAGCGCCTGCAGGTCCTCGCGGCTGTGCGGCACCTGCCCGCCGTGACGTTCGATCAGCGCGCGGGACAGCGCGATCACGTTTTTCGCCTTGGTGCGGTAAAGCCCGATCGTCCTGATGAAGCCGATCAGCCTGCGTTCGCCGAGCCGGATCATTTTTTCCGGCGTGTCGGCGATCCTGAACAGCGGCTCCGTCGCCCGGTTCACGCTTTTGTCGGTCGCCTGCGCCGACAGCACCACCGCGACAAGCAGCGTGTAGGGATTGATGTAGTCAAGCTCGGTGCGCGGCGAGGGCATGTGCGCCGCCAGTCGCGCAAAAAAAGTCTCGATGTCCTTTTTGGTGAATGCCCGCGCCATGGATGAACCGCTCCGCCACGAAAATGCCCGAATGTCGAATCGCGAGGAACGACACTCCGCTCCCGCCGTTATGCCTAAGTTGTCCGCAAGGAGGTAGCAAATGAGACTGCGTGTTTACGCATTTGGGGCATGTCTGATTTCCGCGCTGGCATTGGCCGGCTGCGGCACCACGCCCGGCGATCGCGCGGTTTCGGGCGGACTGATCGGCGCGGGCGCCGGCGCGGCCATCGGTGCGGCCACAGGCAGCGCGGCCACCGGCGCGGCCATTGGCGCGGTGTCGGGTGCCGCCATCGGCGCGGCGACCGATCCGTGCGATCTTGATCTGGGCAATCCGGTCTGGCGCGATCATGGCGGCCGCGAAGCTTATGAGCGGCGCTGCGGGCACGAGCCTCCGGGCTAGACCGCGGCGAATGCGAAAGCCCGCCCCATGGCGGGTTTTCGCTCGGGCGCCCTTGCCCCGGGAAAAATCCGGGGCCACATTTTCGCTATGCGCGCGGACCACGATCCCGTTCTGCTCGATGCCTGCCTGAAGCCCAATCCGCCGATGCATCCGCGCGCGCTGCTGATCGTGCTGCTGGTTGTGGCGGCGATGAATCTGGCGTTTGCGGGCTACTTCCTGTCGCGCGGCGCCTGGCCGGTGACGCCCTTCATGGGCGCGGATGTGGCGCTGCTGGCCTGGGCGTTTCATACAAGCCGCATGGCGGCAAACCGGTTCGAACAGGTCACGTTGACGCCGGCGAATCTGACGGTGCTGAGCCAGCCGGCAAAAGGAACCGCCCGCCAGCACAGCTTCAATCCCTATTGGGTGCGCGTGGAGCTGGAACAGATCACCGAACATTCCAACCGGCTTTATCTCAGAAGTCACGGCAAGAGCCTGCAGGTGGGAAGCTTTCTGGCGCCGGCCATTCGCAAGAGCTTCGCGGCCGCGCTCAGGACCGCGCTGTCCAACGCGCGCAGCTTCCGTCCGGCCTGATCAGAGGCCAAGCACGTCGGTCATCGCATAGAGCCCGGGTTTTTTGCCCACGATCCAGCGCGCGGCGGAAAGCGCCCCGTTTGCGAAGATGGCGCGATCTTCGGCGATGTGCCGGAGCACAAGCCGTTCGGAGGGGCCGGCGAAGATCACTTCATGCTCGCCCACCACGCTGCCGCCGCGCAGCGAGACATAGCCGATCTCGCCGTCCTTTCGTGCGGGCGATTGCGCGTCGCGCAGCCGGCCTTCGCCCGGCGCGAGTCCGCGTCCTTCCGCGGCGGCCTTGCCCAGAAGCAGGGCCGTGCCGGATGGGGCGTCCTTCTTGTGGCGATGATGGATGTCGAGAATTTCGATATCGAATCCGGGAAGCGCGCGGGCGGCCTGTCTGGCGAAGGAAGCCAGAAGCGCAACGCCCGCACTCATGTTCCCCGAGCGCAGCACAGGAATGGATCTGGCCGTCGCGCGGATTTTGGCGTCCTCTTCCGGCGAAAGACCCGTCGTGCCGCTGACCAGCGGCACCTGCGCGCGGACGGCTGCCTGCGCCAGCGCCACGGCGGCACGCGGTTCGGTGAATTCGATCAACACATCGGCGCCCGTCAGCAGGGGCGCCGGATCTTCGCCGCGCCTGATCGCAGCCGACAGCGTGCAATCGGCGGCCTGTTCGATGGCCCCGATGACGGCCTTTCCCATGCGCCCGGCCGCGCCGGCCACCACGATCCTGATCCCGCTCATGTTCAATGCCCCAGATGCTCGATCAACGACGCTGCAACGGCCTGGCCGAACCACGGCAGAGCCAGAATCAGCGCCGATGCGCCCACGCGCATCAGCGTCGTCTGATCGGACGGCCATTCCGGCACGCGCGCGATGCGCTCTTCATAGGCGACCAGTCCCTGCAGCCGCGCGGCCGCACCGGCGCCGGCGGTTGCGCCCAGGCGCGCAGCTTCGATGTCGCGGCGGATATGTTCGAGCTCTTCGGCTTTTGCCGCGCAGATCCTGCGATGCACCTGCTCCATCGTGAACACGAAAATCCACACGCCCATCGCCGCGCAGGCCACGACAAAGCCGACCGTGAACAGCGTCAGCCCCATATTGAGAAACAGAAGGCAGAACGCCGCCGTGCTCACAAACCAGATCAGCGCCACGCGCGCCGCCGCGCGCCCGATGACCGACAGTTTTTCGATGCGCAGAAGATCGATCATGAGTTCGCGCTCGAAAACCGCGCGCACGTTTTGTCCCGATATCCGGGTGAGTTCAAATCCGCGCGTGAAGAGAACGAAAAGCACCACGGTCACAAAGGCAAACCAGGCTTGCGCGGCCGGGCCCATGTCGCCGCCGCGAAAGCGCAGGAACCAGCCCGCCACAAGGCCGATGAGCACGCCCGCCGCTGTCGCCTGCCAGAGCCTTGCGCCCTGCGGCGTCAGTTTCGCAAAGAAGCTTGCGCTTGCCGCGCCGCCCTCAAGGATGGCGGCCAGCGCCTGAAGATCGCGCCGCTCCCGGATGCGCGCATGGCGCTGGACGCCCAGAATCGTGGCCACAATCAGCGAAAGCGAAAACGCCACCTGGCTGCGCGCTGAGAGCCACAGGCTTGCCGGCCCGGGCGCAAAAATCGCCGCGCCATCGAGCGCGGCGCAAAGCCAATAGGCGCCCGCAAACAGCGCGAAAATCAGAAACGCGGTCGCAAGCGTGCCAAGCGGCGAGAACACGAAGATGCGCTGCTCGAAATAGGCCTTGCGGTCCGATGTGGCCAGATCGGCGGCGATTGCGGCGGCAGCTTCGCTCATGCGCCCAGTCTAGCGCGAAAGCGCAAGCCGGCGTCAGGCCTTGGTGTCGATCTTTCCGCCGGCGGGCGGGGCGTCGGCGGCATCCTTGCGCGCCACGGTGACCATCGCGGGCCGAAGCAGCCGCTCGCCGATCGTGTAACCGGCCTGCACGACATGCACGATCGAGCCCGCGGGCTTTCCCTCGCCGGGCACTTCGGCGATGGCCTGGTGCAGGTTGGGGTCGAATCTGCCATCGGAGGTGTCGATGGGTTTCACGCCGTGGCGCTCGAGCGTGGCAAGCAGCTGGCGCTCGGTCGCCTCAACGCCTTCGATCACCGCTTTCACCTGCGGGTCGGCGGATTCGAGCCTGTCCTTCGGGCAGGCGGCCAGGGCGCGCGCGAAGTTGTCGGCGATCTGCAGCATATCGCGCGCAAAACCGGCGATGGCATATTGCGAAATGTCCAGCCGCTCGCGCTCGGCGCGCCGGCGGGTGTTCTCCACTTCGGCCAGCGCACGCAGGAGCTTGTCCCTCGTCTCGGCAAGCTCGGCCTTCAGCGCCGCCGCGTCCTGATCGCCGCCCGAAGGCGGCGGCGTTTCGGCGCTCGCGGAATCCTCGAATTCGTCGTCGCTCATGTTCGATCCCTGAAAACGCCTCAGCCCAGCAATCGGCCCACCACGCGGGCGGTGTAATCCACCATCGGAATGATCCGCGCGTAGTTCAGGCGCGTGGGGCCAAGCACGCCCACCACGCCCACGATCTTGCCGGCGGCATTGGCATAGGGCGCAGCCACGATGGATGAACCCGAAAGGCTGAACAGCCGGTTTTCCGATCCGATGAAAATGCGCACGCCGTCGCCCTGCTTGGCGAGCTCGAGCAGCCGGATGAGATCGTTCTTGCGCTCGATATCCTCGAACAGCGTGCGGATGCGTTCCAGATCGCCTTGCGCTTCCACGCTGTCGAGAAGATGCGACGTGCCGCGCACGATGAGCACCTTCTCTTCGGCCTGCCTTGCAAGCCCGGGCTGCGAGGCAAGTGTGGCAAGCCCCTCCGACACGATCTTGGCCGTCAGTTCATCGAGCGCGGCGCGGTCGGTTTCGAGCTCGGCCATGATTTCCGCCCGCGCATCTTCCAGCGTGCGCCCCCTCAGGCGCGCGCTGATGTAGTTGGAGGCTTCGGCCAGCGCCGATGCGGGCAGGCCCTTGGGCAGATCGATCAGGCGGTTTTCCACCTGGCCGTCTTCGCCCACGATGACCACCAGTCCCTTGCCGGGCGACACGGCGACAAACTCCACATGCTTGACCGCGCCGTCCTGCTTGGGCGCCACCACGAGGCCCGCGCAGCGCGAAAGCCCCGACAGCATGACGGTCGCCTGGGTGAGCACGTCTTCAAGCCCGCGGCCGGTTTCGGAGATGCGCGCTTCGATCGCCAATCGCTCGTTGGGGGCAAGCTCGCCCACCTCCAGCAGCCCGTCCACGAAGAGCCGCAGACCGCGCTCTGTGGGCACCCGGCCGGCACTGGTGTGCGGCGCGTAGAGAAGCCCCATGGCTTCAAGGTCCGCCATGACGTTGCGGATCGACGCGGGCGACAGCGTTATCGGCAGCTTTTGCGAAAGCGTGCGCGATCCCACCGGCTCGCCGGACGACAGATAAGCTTCCACAAGCCGTCGGAAAATCTCGCGCGGCCGCTCGCCCAGCTGGCCCACATCCTGAACACCGGTGTTCATGCCCGACACGTGAAAACCGTTCGTTTTGTTGCCGTTTCCCGGCTGGCTTCGGGCGCGCGTTGCGCTCGTCCACCCGGCAAGGCTAGGTAGCGGCAGAAGCCTAGCACTTCAAGGGATTGCCATGCGCCTGAATGCGCGCGCCGCCAACCAGATGCGCCCCGTCACGCTGGAACCGAACATCGCCAAGCACGCCGAAGGCTCCTGCCTGGTGAAATTCGGCGACACCCATGTGTTCGTGAGCGCGTCCCTGCAGGAGGGCACGCCGGCGTTCCTGAAGGGCAGCGGCAAGGGCTGGGTCACGGCGGAATACGGCATGCTGCCGCGTTCCACGGGCGAACGCATGCGCCGCGAGGCGGCGACGGGGCGGCAGTCCGGCCGCACGCTGGAAATCCAGCGGCTGGTCGGCCGCAGCTTGCGTGCCATCACCGATCTTTCCGCGCTGGGCGAGCGGCAGATCGTGATCGATTGCGACGTGCTTCAGGCCGACGGCGGCACGCGCACGGCTTCCGTCACCGGCGGGTTCATCGCCCTGCATCAGTGCATCGCGTTCATGAAGAAGACGGGCATGGTGAGCAAGCCCGTCCTCAAGGATCATGTGGCGGCGGTGTCGTGTGGAATTCTCAAGGGCGAGGCGCTGCTCGATCTCGACTATTCGGAGGATTCTGTCGCCGAAGTGGACGCCAATTTCGTTCTCACCGGTGCGGGCGGGCTTGTCGAAATCCAGGGCACGGCCGAAGGCGCCCCTTTCACCGACGAACAGCTCACCGCGCTTTTGCATCTGGCGCGCAAGGGCGTGGCCGAGCTGATCGAGCTCCAGAAGAAGATCACGGGATGAAGCTCAGCCGCGGCCAGACCATCGTCGTTGCAACACACAATCCCGGCAAGTGCGCCGAAATCGCCGAACTGCTTGCGCCGCTGGGGCTTGCGGTGAAAAGCGCGGGCGAACTTGGCCTGCCCGAGCCGGAAGAAACCGAAGGCACATTTGCGGGCAATGCGGCGCTGAAGGCGCGCGCGGCGGCGAAGGCGAGCGGGCTTTATGCGCTGGCCGACGATTCGGGCCTTGTGGTTGCGGCGCTGGGCGGGGCGCCGGGCGTCCATTCGGCGCGCTGGGCGGGGCCGGGCAAGGACTTTGGCCCCGCCATGGCGCGCGTGGAGCGCATGCTGAAGGAAAGGGATGCGCGGGATCGCTCCGCGAAATTCGTCTGCGCGCTGGCGCTTTCTTCGCCCGGGGGCGAAACGGAAATCTTCGAAGGCGAAATCGAAGGCCATCTGGAATTTCCGCCGCGCGGGCAAAAAGGCTTCGGCTATGATCCCATCTTCGTGCCGCAGGGCATGACGCGCACTTTCGGCGAAATCGATCCGCACGAAAAACATGCGGTCAGCCACCGGGCGCGGGCCTTTGCGAAATTCGCGGCCGCCATGGCGCCGAAATGAGTTTTGGCATCTACATCCACTGGCCGTTCTGCGCCGCCAAATGTCCTTACTGCGATTTCAACAGCCATGTGCGCAGCGCCATCGACGAGCGGGGCTGGGCCGATGCGATTGCGCGGGAGCTTTCATATATCGCTGCCCTGCAGGGCGCAGAGCGGCCGGCGGTCGAAACGGTGTTCTTCGGCGGCGGCACGCCCTCGCTCATGCAGGGAAGGACGGTGGGCCTGGTGCTCGACGAAATTGCGCGCCACTGGAGGGTGCAGCCCGATGCCGAAATCACCCTCGAATCCAACCCGGCCAGCGCCGATGCCGCCCGGTTCCGCGATTATGCGGCCGCCGGCGTCAACCGCCTGTCGCTCGGCGTGCAGGCGCTGAACGACGCCGATCTCAAGATGCTGGGCCGCCTGCACAATGCCGAAGAGGCGAAGGCCGCGTTGCGCATGGCGATGGGCGCATTTGCGCGCGTGTCGCTCGATCTCATTTATGCGCGGCCGAACCAGCCGCTTGCGCAATGGCGGGCGGAGCTCGAAGAGGCGCTTGCCTTCGGCACGGAGCATCTTTCGCTCTATCAGCTCACCATCGAGCCGGCCACGCCCTTTGCCGCGCTTCATCGCAGCGGCAAGCTGAAAATTCCCGATGAAGACCGCGCCGCCGCGCTTTACGAAATCACCCAGGAGATGACGGAAAAGGCCGGCGTTCCGCCCTATGAAATTTCCAATCACGCGCGTCCGGGCGCGCAATGCCGTCACAATCTTCTTTATTGGCGCTATGGCGAATATGCAGGATCCGGTCCGGGCGCGCACGGCCGGCTTGATCTTGGCGGCAAACGCATCGCCACCGTCAACGAGAAACTTCCCGAACGCTGGCGCCAGAAGGTCGAACGCGAAGGAAACGGCCTGGCCGGGATGGCCGACATTGCGCCGCGCGATGCGGCGCGCGAACACCTGCTCATGAATTTGCGCCTCACCGAAGGCCTGGACCTGCGCGCCTACCGCGATCGCTGGGGCTTTGCGCCGGATGAGGAACGGCTTGCATCGTTGCAGGATGATGACCTGCTCATGCGGCGGGGCGATGTGATTGCCGCCAGCCCGCGCGGCCGGCTTGTCCTCAACCGCGTGATCGAAGCGCTCGCGGCATAAGCCTCAACCTTCGGCGGGCTCAGGATGAGGACGCGGGCTGAAATCACGATCCCTGCGCCTGGAAGGTTTTTGGCGCGGGCGAAACCACCGTAAATCCGTCCGGCGTCACTTCCATCACGGCAAGGCCGCGCTCGGCGCTGCCATCCGGTTCGAAGCGGAAGATGCCGTCCACGCCGGCAAACCCGTTGGGATCGGTCAGCGCCTGCGCCGTAAAGCGGTGATAGGCGGGACCGGTGGCCAGCGTTTCCACAAGCGACACGGCATCGTAGGCAAGCGGCGCAAGCCGCGGCGGGGCCTGGCCATAGACATTCTTGTACTTGGCGGCGAAGGCGGCGTCGTCATCCTTCTGGGGCGCTGCAAACCAGCCGCCGCTCACCGCCGGTTCCTTGGTGATGGATTCATCGTCCCACACGCCGGTGCCCAGAAGCTTCACCTTCGTCTCGTCCACGCCGTCGGTTGCCAGCGTGGGCGCGATTGCGCGCAGAAGCGTGCCGCCCTGCGCGATCAGAATCGCGTCGGCGCCGGTTGCGGCCACGGCCTTTGACGGCGCGCTCACGCCGTCCGGCGTAGGCTCGAACCGCTCCACGTCCACCACCTTGCCGCCCGCGGCCGTCACATCATCGGCAAACACCTTGGACACATGCTCGCCATAGGGTGTCTGCGGGATCAGCGCGGCGAAATTCGCATGGCCCTGGGACACGGCATAAGAGACGATGCGCTTGACTTCGTTTTCCGGCTGGAAGCTCAGCAGATAAACGCCGTCGCCGCCCACCGTGCGGTCGCTGGAAAAAGCGATCACAGGCACGGCGTGATCATGCGCGATGGGCGCCACCGCCGAAACCGACTGGGCGAAGAGCGGCCCCACGATCACTTCCGCGCCCTGATCGAGCAGCTTGCCGGCGGCGGCTGCGGCATCTTCGGGCGTGTTGCCCTCGTCCGCCGACATCAGGATCACGTCGGCCCTGTTTGCGTCGAACAGCGCAAGCTCCGCCGATTTCATCATGGCGTCCGCCAGCGCGCGTACGCCCGGCGCGCTGTTGGTGAAGGGCAGAAGAATGCCGATGCGCACCGGCGTCGCATTGGGCGCGATGTTCGGCAGGGTCAGGAATTCCGGCTGATTGGCCGTCAAGGGATGCGTCGCCGGCGGCCCCGATGGGACCGGCGGCGGGGCCGGCGGCTGCGGCGGCGTGGTCGTGCATCCGGCCAATGCGGCTATCGCCACAAGGCCCGCGATGGCGCACATTCCGCGCCGGCGCGGGGACGGCAATGACACAACGCCCGGATTCATCGGCTTCCACCCTCTCGACGCGGCGGGAGGCCCATCATTCTCAAGGCGCGGTCAAAGCGCAAGCGGTGGCGCTCGAACCGGGCCTCTATGTTGTCGCAACGCCCATCGGAAACGCCCGCGATCTTTCCCTGCGGGCGCTCGATGTGCTTTCGGCCTGCGATCTTGTTGCGGCGGAAGACACCCGCGTGACGGCGAAGCTGTTTGCGATTTATGGCCTTTCGAAGCGGCTGGTTTCCTACAACGACCACAATGCGGCCCGCGAGAGGCCGAAAATTCTGGCAAAGCTGAAGGCGGGCGCGCGCGTGGCGCTTGTCAGCGACGCCGGAACCCCGCTTGTCTCCGACCCGGGATTCAAGCTCGTGCGCGAAGCCTTGTCGGCGGGCCTTGCGGTGCACGCGGTGCCCGGCGCCTCGGCCCTTCTTGCCGCGCTTGTGCAGGCGGGCTTGCCCACCGACCGCTTTCTCTTCACCGGCTTCCTTGCGCCGAAGCCGGGCGAAAGGCGGCGCATCCTGCAATCGCTGAAAGCCGTTCCGGCGACGCTTGTCTTCTACGAGGCGCCGCAACGGCTGGCGGAATCGCTCGCGGACATGGCCGAGGTTCTGGGCGCGCGCGAGGCGGTGGTGGCGCGCGAACTGACGAAGCTTTACGAAGATGTCCGGCGCGGCCGGCTTTCCGACCTTGCCGCGCATTATGGCAGGACCGGCGCCCCGAAGGGCGAGGTGACGCTTGTCATCGCGCCGCCGGAAAATCCAGCGCCGGATTTTTCGCGCGCGGAGCGGCTTCTGGAACAGGCGCTGGCCTTCATGCCCGTGCGTGCGGCCGCCGATCTTGTGGCCGAGGCGCTTGTGCTGCCGCGCCGGGAGATTTATGCGCGCGCGCTTGCGCTGAAGAAGGAGACGCCCCTTGGCTGAGGCCGCCTCTGACAGGCGCCGCCAGGCCGAACGGCACGGGCGGCGCAGCGAAACCGCCGCGGTGGTTCTTCTGATGCTGAAGGGCTACCGCATCATCGCCCGGCGCGCGCGCACGCCGCTGGGCGAAATCGACCTGGTGGCGCTGTCGCCCCGGGGTGCCGTCTGCTTTGTCGAGGTCAAGGCGCGCGACACCGCGCGCAACGCCGTGGAATCGCTTTCGGCCCGCCAGCGGGAGCGGATTGCGCGCGCCGCCCGCGCGTTTCTGGCCTTGCGGCCCCGGCTTTCGGGCCGGCCTGTGCGCTTCGACATGATCGCGGTGGCGCGGGGGCGCCTGCCGCGGCATATCGCCGACGCTTGGCGGCCCCAAGGTGGTTGAGGCAAGCTTGCCCCATGAGCGCGGACAAGGATCCGGCCGATTATCTGCGCGCGCTGGGCGAAGCCGGCGACGGCCCGCACGATATTGCCACGGCCGCGCTCATGCTCGCCGCGCTCGATCATTCCGCCCGGCCGCTTCAGCCCTATCGCGCGCACCTGGCCGAAATCGCCGAAGTGGCCGGCGCGGAGTTGCGCTTTACGCGCAGCGCCATGGAGACCGCGCGCGCGCTCGCGCGCCTGATGGCGGGGCGTTACGGCTATGAAGGCGACCGCATGGCCTATGACGATCCGCAGAATGCCGACCTGATCGCGGTGATTGACCGGCGCCGGGGGCTGCCCGTGGCGCTGGGCATTCTCTATCTCCATGCCGCGCGCGCCGGCGGGCTGCAGGCCTCGGGCCTCAGTTCGCCGGGCCATTTCCTGCTGCGCATCCAAGGCAAGGGCGGCGAAGCGCTGATCGATCCCTTCAACGGCGGCGCGGCTGTCGATCCGGAGCGCCTGGGCGGGCCGCCCGCCATGAGCGGGCCTGCCGCCGACAATCCCGGAATGTTCGAAGCCGTCGGCGACACCGATGTTCTTCTGCGCCTGCAGAACAATCTCAAGCTGCGCGCGCTGCAAACCGGCGCCCGCGCCCGGGCGCTGGAAGTCGCCAAACGGATGGTGCTGATCGCGCCGCGCCGCGCCGAACTGTGGCTGGACCTGGCGCGCCTGAACGAGCAGGCCGGCGCCCTGGGCGCGGCGCAGAAGGCCTATGAGGCCTGCCTGTCTCTCGCCAAATCCGGCACTGCACTTTACAACGATGCGGCCCTCGGCATGGGCGCCCTCAAGCGCCGCCTGAATTAGGAGATTCCCATGGCGCTTGCGGTTGCGATCCAGATGGACCCGATCGAGCGCATCGATATCACCGCCGATTCCACTTTCGCGCTGGCGATGGAAGCGCAGGCGCGCGGCCATGATCTTTTCTACTATGGGCCGCGCGATCTCACCTTCCGCGACGGCGCCATCACCGCACGCGCCTTTCCGCTGAAGGTGAAGAATGTGAAGGGCGACCATTTTTCGCTGGGCGAGGTTCAGCGCCTTGACCTGTCGAAGGCCGACGTCGTGCTGATGCGGCAGGACCCGCCCTTCGACATGGCCTACATCACGGCAACCCATATTCTGGAGCGCATCCAGCCGAAGACGCTGGTGGTGAACGATCCCTTCCATGTCCGCAACGCGCCGGAAAAGCTGTTCGTCACGCTGTTCAAAGATTTGATGCCGCCCACGCTCATCACATCCGACCGGGCCGAAATCAGGTCTTTCCGCGAGCAGCACAGGGACATCATCCTCAAGCCGCTCTACGGCAACGGCGGCGCGGGCGTTTTCCGCGTCAAGCCGGACGATGAAAACCTGATCGCGATGCTGGAGATGTTCACCACCTTCTATCGCGAGCCCATCATCGTGCAGCGCTACGTGCCGGAGGTGCGCAGGGGCGACAAGCGCATCATCCTGGTGGACGGGGAATTCGCCGGCGCCTTCAACCGCGTGCCGCAGGCGGGCGAAGCGCGTTCCAACCTGCATGTGGGCGGCAAGGCCGAGCCAAGCACGCTTTCCGCCCGCGAGAAGGAGATCTGCAGGGCGCTGGGGCCGGAGCTGAAGAAGAGGGGCCTTTTGTTCACCGGGATCGACGTGATCGGCGAATACCTGACCGAGATCAACGTCACCTCGCCCACCGGCATCTGGGAGGTCAAACGGTTCGGCGGCCCGGACATCGCGGTGCTTCTGTGGGACGCCATCGAAAAACGGCTGAAATGACGGAATAACAGGTCCGCTGCATCCGGCCCTTGACAGAATGATTATCTATGGGGTCCCACATCCGGGCCCTGGAGAGATCATGCTCACCATCCGAAAGTCCGAAGACCGCGGGATCACCCGCACGAGCTGGCTGGACAGCCGGCACAGCTTTTCCTTCGCCGATTACCGCGATCCCGGCCATATGCATTTCGGCCCGTTGCGTGTCATCAACGAAGACGTCGTGGCGGCCGGGGCGGGATTTCCGCCCCATCCCCACCGCGACATGGAAATCGTCACCTATGTGCTGTCGGGGGCGCTCGCGCACCAGGATTCCACCGGCGGCAAGGGCGTCATCCGCCCCGGCGAAATCCAGAAAATGAGCGCGGGCACCGGCATCGTGCACAGCGAGTTCAACGCCAGCCGGGAGCGGCCCTGTCATTTGCTGCAGATCTGGGTTCTGCCCGCCAAGGCCGACCTCACGCCCGGCTATGAGCAGAAGACGATCGATCCCCTGCTCGTTCACAACCGCTTCGGGCGCATTGCCGCCCCCGATCCGCGCGAGAATGAAGTGCACATCGTGCAGGACGCCCATATCTGGGCGGCCAGGCTCGATGCCGATGCGCGCGCGCTGCACGAAGTGGACACCGGCCGCATGATCTGGCTGCAGCTCGCCTCCGGCGAAATCCGGGTCGATGACACGGTTCTGAAGGCGGGCGACGGCGCTGCCATCACCGATGCGGCGCGGGTGGATGTGCACGCGCTCAAGCCGTCGGAACTGCTGCTGTTCGATATGGCCTAGGCCACCGACCTGCCGAAGCGGCTTCTGTAGCGCGCGTTGATCCTGGCGACCGGGAAATAGATGAACACGTCGGTGGTGGCGAACTGCCGGTCGATCACCGCGCCGTCGCCGATCGAGGCGCCCGCGCGGATATAGCCCTTGATGATGGGCGGCACCGCGCGCAGGGCCTCTTTCGGATCGATCGCCTCTTTGGGCATCAGGTTCATGTCCACATAAAGCTCGGGCCTGGCGCGAACGCGCGCGCCGTCGGGCATCGGATGAAAGTGATGCAGATAGGATAGCGGAAGTTTCAGCGCCGACGGATCGGTGCCCGCGAAAGAGGCGCAGCCGAACATCAGGTCGATGGAAAAGCGCACCACGTAAACCATCACGCCGCGCCACAGAAGCTGCATGGTTGCGGGCCTGGCGCGGTGGCTTTTCAGGATGCAGGAACGGCCGAGCTCCAGAAGCCGGCAATCCCCGGGCAGGCCCGCGAGCATGCCGGCGATGTCGTATTCGCCCGCCGTATAAAAGCCGCCCGCGCGCTTGGCATATTCGTCGCGCATCAGCCGGTAGGTGCCCACCACCGCGGGCTGGCCGTCCTCATCCAGCACTTCGCGATCCACCACGAGCATGTGATCGCACACCTCGTCAAAGCGGTCGAAATCGCGGCGCGCGTCACGCATGGCGGGCGTGGGCACGGCGTTCATCTCTTCATAGAAGACGCGATAGCGCAGCCGCTGGGCCGCCTCTACCTCGGCCTCGGTCTCGGCCAGCCGCACTTCGAGCGACGCCGATGTCGCCAGCACCGGCCATTGGTCGAGTTGCCCTTCCAGCGGGCCAGGTTCGTGTATGTTGACCATGTGTCCTTAAAGGGAACCGCGCCCCGCAAGAGCCGCGCGAAGACGGCATTTTACAATAAAGCGCCAGAGAGCGCCAAACCGGCCCGGCCATATTGGCTAACAAAAGTCATGATTCAGGCCGCGACGGCAGCTGGCCCCATGCGCCTCTGCCACAGGCCAAGGGCGGCGAACAGGATGATGGCGGGCACCCCGATAAGGCCCGCGCCCACAAAGAAGATGCCGTAGGCATGCACCAGCCCGTGCGTTGCGCCCAGCGCTTCGACGGTGGCGCCGGAAAATCCCTTGAGGATCTTGCCGAGCCAGGCATAGGTCGAACTCAGAAGCGCATATTGCGTGGCCGTGTAGCCCAGGCTCGTCAAGCTTGACATATATGCGACAAGGGCAACGCCGGCGAAACTTGTTCCGAAATTGTCGCCGGCCATCACCGCGGCGAACAGCGGAAAGTTCGGCCCCGCATAGGCAAGGCTTGCGAAGGCCGCCACCGACAGCGCCTGCGCGATTCCCCCGATGATGAGCGCGCGCATGTAGCCGAGCTTGAGCGCGCAGAATCCGCCCGCCGCGATTCCCGCAAGCGACGCGACAAGGCCGATCGAGCCGCGCACCGCGCCCACCATTTCCTTCGACAGCCCGATGTCGTGATAGAACGGATTGGCCATCGGCCCCATCACGAAATCCGGAAGGCGGTAAAGGCTGATGGCGCCAAGCATCAGGAACGCAAGCCACCCGTGCGCGCGGAAGAAGGCGATGAACGGGCCGACAACCGCGTCGAAGAATCCGCGAAGGCTCCAGAGCGGCGCCTCGCGAAGCTTTGCATCCGTCACCGCTTTGGCGCGCGCAGGCTCTGCGGCGAACAGGGTTGCCGCAACGCCCGCGGCCATCAGAAGCCCGTACACCGCATAGGAAAGCCGCCAGCCGATCCCCGCCGCCACGATCAGGATCAGCGCGTCGGTGGCAAGAAGCGCCACGCGATAGCCGAACTGGTAGGCCGACGACAGAAGCCCGAGCTCGCGGCCGTCCTCGGCGGCCTCGATGCGCCAGGCATCGATCACGATGTCCTGCGTGGAAGAGGCAAACGCGGTGGCCAGCGCAAAGGCGCCCAGCAGCGCAAGCCCGCCGGCGGTTCCCGCAAGGGCCATTGCGATCAGCGAAAGACCCACGATGATCTGCGAAAAAAGAATCCAGCCCCTGCGATGGCCGAGCCTTCCGAAAACCGGAAGGTCCGTGCGGTCGATGACCGGCGCCCAGAGAAATTTCAGCGAATAGGCGATCCCCACCCAGGAGAGAAAGCCGATGGCCGTGAGCGAGGTGCCTTCGTCGCGCAGCCAGTAGCCGAAGGTGTTGCCGACAAGCAGGAAGGGAAGTCCCGAAGAAAACCCCAGCACCAGCATCACCAGGGTGCGCGGTTTCAGATAGTCCTCAAAGCCGTGCTTGTGCGCGGGCGCGGTTGCTGTGGTCATGCGGCGTCGCTGCGGCCGCGTTCCGCACTGGCCGGGAAAAGATGCTGCAGCATGGCGTCAAGCTCCGCCGGGTCCACGGGTTTGGTCAGAAAACCATCCATGCCCGCGTCCTGGCAAGCGCGTTTTCCGGTTTCCAGCGCATCGGCGGTCAACGCCACGATCGGCGTGCGCGGCCGGCCTTCATGGCGTTCCATCTCGCGGATTCGCCGGGCGGCCTCAATGCCGTCGAGCCCCGGCATGTGGATGTCGGTCAGGACCAGATCGAAAAACTCCCTCGCAAGGGCGGCGATGGCGCCCTGGCCGGATTCCACCGTCTCGATGCTGTGGCCGCGCCGGCGCAGCAGTTCGCGCACCAGCATGGCGTTCACGGGGTTGTCCTCCGCAAGAAGGATATGCAGCGCGCCGGTCGCGACCGGCGGAGGGGCAGGGGCGAAATCTTGCGGTTCATTGGCCGCAGGCGATTGCGGGGCCAAAGCGCGCCCATCCGGAAGATTATGGCGGTTGAGGCGCTCCACAAGCGTGGCCTGACGCACCGGCTTGATCAGATAGCCCGCAAATCCCAGTTGCTTCAGTTCGTCCAGCGCGCCGCGCGCGGCCGGGGCGATCAGCACCAGCGCGGGCGTGCGGCCGTCCGGCCGGACCGGCAGGTCGGGTTTTGCGCCCGTGCCCGCATCGACCAGCAACAGATCGACATGGCTGCCGGACATGGGGACCACGCTGCCGCCGGAGGCGGCAATCTGCGCCGCAAGGCCTTCGCGCAACATCTGGTTGCGCGCCACGATGGCGATGTTCAGATCGGTCTGCGCCAGCTCCGGGCCGCTTGTCTGCGCAGCGATGGCCGGGATCTCGAACCAGAACAGGCTGCCGCGGCCTGCCGCCGCTTCAACGCCGATGCTGCCGCCCATGGCTTCCACGAGCCTGCGCGAGATGGCAAGGCCAAGGCCCGAGCCGCCGAATTTGCGCGCATGGCTCGAATCGGCCTGCACGAATTCGTTGAAGATTTCCGCCTGCTTTTCCGGCGGCACGCCCACGCCGGTGTCGCGCACTTCGAAGCGGAGCCGGCGCCTGTCATGCGCATCGGTCATGCGCACATCGATGCGCACGCCGCCCTGTTCGGTGAACTTCACCGCGTTGCCGGCCAGATTGGTCAGGATCTGCCGCAGGCGCATGCCGTCCGTGCGCACCGTGCCCGGCAGATCGCGCGCGAACACGCAGACAAGCTCGATGTCCCTGGCATGGGCGCGCGTCGCCAGAAGTTCGGCAACACCTTCCACCAGCGGCCGCAGCTCCACGTCTTCCTCATCCAGCGTCACGGTGCCGGATTCGATCTTGGAGAAATCCAGAATGTCCTCGATCAGCTTGAGCAGGGATTCGCCGGACTGGCGGATGGCGTCGGCATAGGCCCGCTGATCCGGCTTGAGCGGCGTCTCCAGAAGCAGCCGCGCCATGCCAAGCACGCCGTTCATCGGCGTGCGGATTTCATGGCTCATGGTGGCGAGGAAGCCGGATTTGGCGCGCGAGGCGCCCTCGGCCCGGTCGCGCGCTTCGGTCAGCGCCTCTTCCAGCGCCTTGCGCTCGGTAATGTCGCGCCCCACGCTCTGGATTTCCACAAGCCGGCCCGACGCGTCGCGCACCGCATAGTCTTCCCAGGCGATCCAGCGCCAGCCATGCGCCGTGCGCACATGCTGGTCATAGCGCACGCGCGCATGGCCGGTTTCGATTCCGCCGAAACTGCCGAACAGGGGCGCGCGGGAATCGGGATGGAGTTCCGGCGCGAAGGGCCGGCCGATCGCGTCCTGCGGCCGGATGCCGAACAGCTTGAAGAAGGCGTCATTGGCGTAGGTGAGCCGGCTGTCGGGCAGGCGGCGGAAAATGGCGTCGCCCTGCGCGTCCACAAGGCCCTTGTATCGCGCTTCGCTTTCGTTGAGGCGCGAATTGATGGCGTTTACGGTGCGCAGCGAATGTTCAAGCTGCTGGGCGAGCATGTGAAGCTCGGCCGTCCGCTGCTGCAGGTCGCGATTGCGCTTCTTTGCGGCGTTCAGGCTTGCGAACAGAAGCGCCACGCCGATCATGGCGACCAGCGCCAGAAGGATGGGGGAAAAAAGCGTCAGCCGCCCGTGCAGCCACACATCGGCGATTGCGGCTGCGCCGATCGCAGCCGCGGCAAGGCCGAACAATATGGTGCCGACGCGCGCGATCACGAAATACCCGAAACCATCCCCCACCCCGGGGCGGCATTAGGCTTTCGCGCGGATTTAGAAAGACTTAAGCGATGCCGCGACGCGCCGCAAAAAAATGGTTAATATGCGCGGACCCGCTATCGGGTTTTTGAACGCAATGGGGACTTCGAAAGGGAGGAATTTCATGCATTGGCGTAGTTTGGCGCTGGCCAGCGCGTTTGTTTTTGTCTCGGCATCGGCATTTGCCGACGATCCGATGGCCAATACCTATGGCAACACCGTCCACACCACCAACAAAGCGACCGGCGTGCAGGGCACGCTGCTGTTTGACCAGAACAACACCTACACGGCCAATACGACCGACAAGGACGGAAAACCCGTCACCTATTCCGGCACATGGGCGCTCCAGGACGGCGGCAAGACGATCTGCCTTACGCCCAATATTCCCAACGCCAATCCGCCGCCGCAGACAAGCTGCTCGCCGCTCGAAAAGCACAACGTCGGCGACAGCTGGACGGTGACGAACAGCCTGGGCGAAACCTTCGACGTTTCGATCAGCGCCGGCCGCTGAAAAAGGCCTGCTTCAGAAGGCCATGGGCGAACCATCGCCCATGGCCTTTTTCCTTGCGGTTCAAGCCCGTATCCCCGTGTCACAAAAGCTTTGCAAAACTGTGATGGACGTTAAATCGAAACGGCCCGTTATGCGCGCGGCCGGCGTCCGAGGGGGTGGGGGCAGGTGCTCCTTGCGAATTTGGCGCAGACGGCCGTTTCACCTTTCGCATGAGGTAGCTGATGAAACCGCATTTCAAGATTCTCGCCAGCGCCGCGGCGGCCCTGACGCTCGCCTGCGCGGCGCCCGCAGCGCTCGCCGCCGACATATCCGGCGCCGGCGCCACGTTTCCCTATCCGATCTACGCCAAATGGGCGGAAGCCTATAAGGCCAAGACAGGGATCGGCCTGAATTACCAGTCGATCGGATCCGGCGGCGGCATTGCGCAGATCAAGGCCAAGACGGTCACCTTCGGCGCGTCCGACAAGCCGCTTTCGCCGGGCGATCTGGAAGGGGCGGGCCTGACCCAGTTTCCGACCGTGATCGGCGGCGTCGTGCCGGTGATCAATGTTGCCGGCATCAAGCCCGGCGACATGGTGCTCGACGGCAAGACGCTTGCCGACATCTGTCTCGGCAACATCAAATACTGGGACGACGCGGCGATCAAAAGACTCAATCCGCAACTCAATCTTCCCCATCAGGCCATCGCCATCGTGCATCGCTCCGACGGATCGGGCACCAATTTCATCTTCACCGACTACCTGTCGAAAATGAATCCGCAGTGGGCAAGCCAGGTGGGCGCCGCCACGTCGGTGCAGTGGCCGGCCGGCATCGGCGCCAAAGGCAACGAAGGCGTCGCCGGCAACGTGAAGCAGACATCCGGCGCGCTGGGCTATGTCGAATACGCCTACGCCAAGCAGAACAGCCTGACCTATGTGCGCATGATCAACCACGACGGCGTGGCGGTTTCGCCGACCGCCGCGGCATTCCAGGCGGCATCCGCCCGGACGGACTGGGCGCATTCGAAGGATTTCTACGTGATCCTCACCAACCAGCCCGGCCACGACGCCTGGCCGATATCGGGTGCGACCTTCATTCTGGTTTACAAGAATCCGCCCGATGCCGCCGCCCAGAAGGAAGCGCTGAAATTCTTCCAATGGGCCTATCAGAACGGCGACAGCCTTGCGGAGAGCCTCGATTACGTGCCGCTGCCGCAAAGCACGAAGGACGCGATCTTCCAGAGCTGGAAGGCCAACATCACGCCCGCCTCGTTGCCGTAAGCCGGAACCGGCGGGGAACGGATCGGGGGGCTTAACCGGCCCCCCATTTCGTCTAAAAGACAGGCTTCAGGGACTTCATGGCCGACATCGCGGTGACAGACACAAGCCTGGCGCGCACAAGGATTACCTCGCTTCGCCGCTTCGGGCGCAGCGACGCGCGCTTTCGCGCCCTCACCTTTCTGGCGGCCCTTCTCGTCGTTGCGATCTTCATCGGGATCATGGTGGCGCTCCTGCGCGGCGCCTGGCCGGCGCTTTCGGCCTTCGGCTGGGGATTTCTCACATCGACGACCTGGAATCCCGTCACCGAAAAATTCGGCGCGCTGCCCGCGATCTACGGCACGCTGATCACCTCCGCGCTTGCCATGATCGTGGCCGTGCCTGTCGGCATCGGAATTGCGATCTTCCTGACAGAGCTGTGCCCGCGCCCGCTCAAGCGGCCGATCGGCATTGCGATCGAACTGCTGGCCGGCATTCCCAGCATCATCTACGGCATCTGGGGCCTGTTCATCTTCGCGCCGTGGTTCCAGCAGAATCTCCAGCCCTGGCTGATCGACCGCCTGGCCGGCGTTCCGGTGCTGCAGGATCTGTTTGCCGGCCCGCCCTATGGCATCGGCATTTTTACCGCCGCGCTCATCCTGTCGATCATGGTGCTGCCCTTCATCACGGCGGTGACGCGCGATGTGTTCGAAACCGTGCCGTCCGCGCTCAAGGAATCGGCCTACAGCCTCGGCTGCACAAAGTGGGAAGTGCTGTGGCATGTGATCCTTCCCTTTGCGCGCACCGGAATCGTGGGCGGCGCGATGCTGGCGCTGGGGCGCGCGCTGGGCGAAACCATGGCCGTCACATTCGTCATCGGCAATGCCACGCGCATCGATTCATCGCTCTTTGCGCCGGGCACAACGATTTCCGCCGCCATCGCCAATGAGTTTACCGAAGCGGTCGGCCCGCTTTACACCTCGTCGCTGATCGCGCTCGGGCTGATCCTCTTCGTCATCACATTCATCGTCCTCGCCGCCGCGCAGCTTCAGCTTTACATTCTCGAAAGGCGCGCAGGAGGCCGCGCATGAATCGCAGCCGCTATTTCCGGCGACGCGCCGTGAACTACCTGCTTCTGTCGCTGTCGGTCTGCGCCACGGTTTTCGGGCTGGGCTGGCTTCTGCTGATTCTGGGGGCGCTGGTGCGCGACGGCGTTGCCGGAATCACCCCTGCGCTGTTCTCGCAGATGACGCCGCCGCCCGGTTCAAACGGCGGCCTTGCCAATGCGATCGTGGGAAGCCTGCTGATGAGCGCGCTTGCGGTGCTGGTGGGCACGCCGATCGGCATTTTCGCCGGCACCTACCTTGCCGAATACGGCCGGCATGGCTGGACGGCTTTCGTGGTCCGCTTTGTCAACGACATCCTCCTGAGCGCGCCGTCCATCATCGTGGGGCTTTTCATCTACGAAATCCTCGTGCTCCAGATGGGCCATTTCTCCGGCTGGGCGGGCGCAGCCGCGCTGGCTGCGATCGTCATTCCGGTGGTGGTGCGGACCACCGAAAACATGCTTCTGCTCATCCCCAACAGCCTGCGCGAAGCCGCGGCCGCGCTGGGCACGCCGCGCAGCCTTGTGATCCGCACGGTCACCTGGCGGGCCGCGCGCGCCGGCATCGTCACCGGCGTGCTTCTGGCGGTGGCGCGCATCTCCGGCGAAACCGCGCCGCTGCTTTTCACCGCGCTCAACAACCAGTTCTGGTCCACCAACCTCAACGCGCCGGTGGCAAGCCTGCCCGTGGTGATTTTCCAGTTCGCCATGTCGCCCTATGACGATTGGCACAGGCTGGCCTGGGCGGGGGCCCTCCTGATCACCTTTGCGGTGCTGGCGTTGAGCATTTTCGCGCGCACGCTCGAGACCAGGCGGAGTTAGCCCATGAACGACATGCGTCCCGTCACCCCGAATGTCCGCGTGAGCATCCAGAACCTGTCGTTCTATTACGGCCGCTTCCAGGCGCTGAAGGATATTTCGCTTCCGCTTTACGACCGCAAGGTGACCGCGTTCATCGGCCCGTCGGGCTGCGGCAAGTCCACGCTGCTGCGCGTGCTCAACCGGATCTACGAGCTTTATCCCAATCAGTACGCCAGGGGCAAAGTGCTGCTCGACGGCGAAAACATCCTGGATTCCGGCCAGGACGTGAATCTGCTGCGCGCGCGCGTGGGCATGGTGTTCCAGAAGCCCACGCCTTTTCCCATGACGATCTATGACAACATCGCCTACGGCATCAAACTCTACGAACGGCTGCCGCGATCGGTGCTGAATGACCGGGTGGAGCATGCCCTCAAGCGCGCGGCGCTGTGGAACGAGGTGAAAGACAAGCTGCACGATTCCGGCCTCAGCCTGTCGGGCGGCCAGCAGCAGCGACTCTGCATTGCCCGCTCGGTCGCCACCCGGCCGGAGGTGATCCTTCTGGACGAGCCATGTTCGGCGCTCGATCCCATTTCCACCGCCAAGATCGAAGAGCTGATCGACGAGCTGTCGAACGAATATACGATCGTGATCGTCACCCACAACATGCAGCAGGCGAGCCGCGCTTCCGACTACACGGCTTTCATGTTCCTGGGCGAGCTTGTGGAGTTCGGGTTGACCGAGCAGGTTTTCACCGCGCCCAAAAACCAGCGCACCGAAGAATATATCACCGGCCGCTTCGGCTAGGGGCCGTCGGTGCCGCCGGGATCGCAGGTTGTCAGCTGCGTGTCGCAAACCGCCGCCGCCCAGCCGCGGACCGGTCTGGCATGCCTGTCGATCGCCTGCGGCAATTGCACGGTGATGTCGGCGAAGGTGCCCGAACAGGCGTTGACGCGCTTCACAGCATAAGAATCCGGCCCGTAACCTTTTGCTTCATCGCCCAGCCTTGCAACCACCGGCGCGGAAAGCGACGGCGCGGCGCGCAGCTTCGTGCTGCCGACCGTGAAGCCCGCGAGCGCGCCGGAAATCCAGCCCGGCCCCCTGAAGGATATGCCTGCGTCCTGACCGGCGACGCCGCCGGGCTCCACAGCTTCGATCAGAAGCCAGCCATTCTTCGAGCCGATGATGTGGAAACTCGATGCAACGGTCTCCTGCGCGCCGGGCGCGGTGGGTTCCGCCGGCACGCGCCCGATGATGGTGGCCGATGAATCGGGGGCCGAGCGGATGTTGGTGCCCTTGGGATCGGTGTCGGTCGAAAAGCCCCGCAAGTCGCATTTGGTTGCGCCGCTCATGTCAACGGATGCGGCCCGCGCATGAAACGCCAGCAGGGCAAAAACGATGGCAGCAATGAATGGCGCATGCCTCATGCGTAATCCTCCGCGGCCGTTTCGTCCTGCCGCGCCGCGCCGAAGGCGTTGAGGACGACGCTCAGGACGGCGGACACGGCGATGTTGAGAAGAAGCGAAGACAGCGCCGCATAGCAGGGCACGGCCAGCCCGAAGAGATGCAGCACATAGGTGGAGGACTTGAAATCCAGGCTTGCCGCCATCGCCGTGCCGGCGATCAGTCCGCAGGCCCAGCCCGCAAGCAGCGCGTAAGGATGAAGCCTGCGCGTATAAAGCCCGATGATCACCGACGGCAGCGTCTGGATGATCCAGATCCCGCCCAGAAGCTGCAGCTGGATGGCATATTGCTGCGGCAGGAAGATGATGAAGAACAGCGCGCCAAGCTTCACCACCAGCGAGGCGATTTTCGCCACCTGGCATTCGCGCCCGGCGCTGGCATGGGGATCGAAATATTCGCGCCAGATGTTGCGGGTGAAAAGATTGGCGCAGGCGATCGACATGATGGCGGCCGGCACCAGCGCGCCGATCGCCACCGCGCCAAAGGCGATGCCCACGAACCACGACGGAAACATCTTCAGAAACAGCGCGGGCACCGCGTAGTTGTTTCCGTATTGGGCAAAGCCCTGCGCATAGGCCGGATCGGATTTGACGTTGGCCGCAATCGCCATGAAGCCCAGAAGCGCGATCAGGCCGAGCGCCAGCGAATAGGCGGGCAGGATTGCGGCATTGCGCGGAATCGCCGCCCGCGTGGAGGCGCTCAGGGTTCCGGTGATGGCATGCGGATAAAGAAACAGCGCCAGCGCCGAGCCAAGGGCCAGCGTCATGTAGGCGGCCGGCGATCCCAGGCTGCCGGCCGGCGCCTGCGGCAGCAGCAGCTTGTCTGCGCTCACGCTTGCGAAGATTTTTCCGAAGCCGCCGAGCTCCATCGGAATGGCGATCACCGCCACAAGAACCGTGGCATAGATCAGCATGTCCTTCACGATGGCGATCAGCGCGGGCGCGCGCAGCCCGCTCGTATAGGTGTAGGCGGCCAGCACGATGAACGCGATGATGAGCGGAAGCTCGCCTTTGAGCCCAAGCCCCGCGATCACCACCTCCATGCCCACAAGCTGAAGCGCGATGTATGGCATGGTGGCGATGATGCCCGTCACCGCGATGGCCAGCGCCAGCGCGCCCGAACCGAAACGGCCGCGCACGAAATCGGCCGCCGTCACATAGCCCCTGGCTCTGGCCACGCTCCACAGCCGCGGGAAGATCGCGTAAACCAGCGGATAGACGAAGATCGTGTAGGGCACGGCGAAGAAGCCCACCGCGCCGGCGCCGAACATCAGCGCCGGCACCGCCACGAAGGTGTAGGCGGTATAAAGATCGCCGCCCAAAAGAAACCAGGTGACGGCGGTGCCGAACTTGCGCCCGCCCAGGCCCCATTCCGACAGCTGGGACAGATCGCCCTTGCGCCAGCGCGCCGCCACGAAGCCGAGCGCCGTCACAAGCACGAACAGGAACACGAAAACGGCGGTGGCGACGACATCGGGGGCGCCCGTCATGACGCCCGCCGTTCCGTGAAAAGATAGACAAGGCCGATCAGGATCGCGCCGATCACGATCCACAGAAGCTGGTACCAGTAGAAGAAGGGAACGCCGGCAAGGCTTGGCTCGGCGCGATTGTAATAGGGCACCCACGCAAGGGCGAGGAACGGCAGAAACAGCAGAAGATAGGCGAGCCTGAACCTGCGCTTTTCGCCCCTGCCGCTCATGAGGGTCCGCCCGCTTTTCCCCGTGCCTGATTACGGCATATAAAATCGCCCGCCAAGGGATCGCCGGATGAATGTTCTTTATCTTGTCGGCTCGGTTGCGGGCATCGCCCTGCTGGTCGGCCTCAACATCGTCCTGTTCGGGCGGGTGCGTGCGCGCACCGACCTGGCTGCGGTCAGGGCGCGGCTTGCGCTGGACGTGCCGGGGTTTCGGGCGGGCGATGAGGCGCTGTCGCGCGATCAGGCGGCGGCCCTTGTCGAAAATGCTGCCGACGGTTCGGTCTATCTTGCGCGCGCGGAAGGCGACGGGCTCATCACGCGCAAGATTTCGCCCGGCGCGCTGAAACGCCTGGTGCGCGACGGCGGCACGCTTGCGCTTTCCTTGCGCGATTTCACCTTCCCCGAAACGCAGATTTTCTTTGGCGATCCGGCGCCGGCCAAAGGCTGGGAGGCCAGGCTCAAGCCGCTTGCGCCCGCATGATGCCGTTTCTTTCGCTCAACCCGACGCAGCTGGCGACTCCGGCCTTCATCTTCCTGATCGTGGCGGAGATGCTCTTCGCCTGGTTCACCGGCCGCGCCCGCTTCGAAGCGCGCGACACGGCAACCAGCCTTGCGATGGGATTTCTGAGCGTGCTTTCCGGCGCGCTGTTTGCGTCGGTGTTCATCGTCGCGGGGGAATTCTTCGCCCGCTTCCGCATCGCCGATCTCGGTTTCGCATGGCCCGTTCTGGCCGCCGCTTTCGTTCTGGATGACCTTGCCTATTACTGGTGGCACCGGGCGAGCCATCGGGTGCGCTGGCTGTGGGCCGATCATGTGCAGCATCACTCCAGCCAGCACTACAACCTGTCCACCGCTCTCCGGCAGCCGGTGACGGGCGTGCTGACGCCCGGCTTTCTGTTCCGCGCCCCCCTGTTCGTACTGGGCTTTCCCGTGCCGATGCTGGCCTTCGTGCACGGGCTCAATCTCGTCTATCAGTTCTGGATTCACACCGAAGCCATCGGCAAATGCCCGCGGCTGTTCGAAGCGGTGATGAACACGCCTTCGCATCATCGCGTGCATCACGCCACCAATGCGCGCTATCTCGATGCCAATTATGCCGGCGTCTTCATCGTGTGGGACAGGATGTTCGGCACCTTCGTGGCGGAAGAGGCGTCCGATCCGCCGCGCTACGGCATCGTGAGGAATCTGGGCACCTTCAACCCCGTCAGGGTTGCGCTGCACGAATGGGTGGGGCTTGTCACGGATCTGTCGCGCGCGCGTTCCGTGCGCGATGTGGCGGGATATGTGTTCGGCCCGCCCGGCTGGTCGCCCGACGGAAGCCGCGAAACCAGCGATTCCATCAAAGCGGGCTGGCGCCGCGCGGCCCAATCGCCAACCGCCTAGAATTCGCCTATGCTCCCGTCCATCGGGGTCATTTCGGGGGCTTTCATGATTCGTGTTCTCCTGGCCGGCCTGGCCGGCGCCATTGCCATGTTCATCTGGGTGTCCATCGCGCATGTGATGACGCCGCTCGGGTCGATGGGGTTCAGCCAGATTCCCAACGAACGGCCGGTGCTGGACGCGATGCAGGCCTCGCTCGGCAATCACGCGGGCATGTATTTCTTTCCGTGGGTGGATCCCAAGGATCCGCAGCTGATGCAGAAATCCGCCGCGCTGATGAAGACCAATCCGTCGGGCCTGCTCGTCTATCAGGGGCCGGGCGGCAAGGGCGACATGACGCTCATGCTGGCCCATGAATTCGTCAAGGAGTTTATCGAGGCGCTGATCGCGGCCTTTCTTCTGTCTCTCACAATGCTGGGAAGCTATCTGGCGCGCGCAGGATTCGTCGCGCTGATCGGGGTGTGCACCGCCATTGCGACCAACGTGTCGTACTGGATCTGGTATGCGTTTTCGGCCGATTACACGCTGGCGCAGATCGTCATCGAGCTTGTCGGCATGATCGTGGTGGGCCTTGTGGCGGCGGCCATCGTCAGGCCGCGCGCGGCCCAGTCGTAACCGGTCACTTTGATCGTGACGAGGGGGCGGCTTCGGCCGCCTCCTCCACAATCTGTTCGCGAACCGTCTCGAGCTTCTTCTCCGGCATCCGTTCGATGCCCACGATGTCGTTGCGCGCGGCCTGCGTGACGAGGATGAGTTCGTCGAGCTTGGCCTGAAGGGCGGCGCCATCGCGGTTCTGCGTGTTCTGGATCAGGAACACCATCAGGAAAGTGACGATGGTGGTTCCGGTGTTGATGATGAGCTGCCAGGTGTCCGAATAGTGAAAGATGGGGCCGGTTGCCGCCCACACGACGATGATGAAACAGCAGAGCACGAATGTGCCGGGCCGTCCGCTCAGATGCGCAATCGCATTGGCGAAGCGCGCAAACTGCGAAAGCTGGATCTTCTGCTCTGATGAGGCGCTTTGCGTCGTGCGCAACCGGGGTGTCGCCATTGTCCATGAATTGCAAGCGATGCAGTGATGCTTAACGGGTGATGGCGCGCAAGGTTCCGCTGGAACCTACGGCGTCACGTGGAGCCTGCGGTAGCTCAGCGCCTCTGCGATATGGGCGCGGCCCACGCTTTCGGCCCCGGCCAGATCGGCAATGCTGCGCGCCACTTTCAGCACGCGATGAAACCCCCGCGCGGTCAGCCGCATCGCGTCCGCCGCATTCATCAGCAGGGCGGCACCCGCCGCGTCCGGTTTGGCCACGCGCTCCAGCACTTCGCCTTCGGCTTCGGCGTTGGTGCGGATGCCGTCCTTTTCGTAGCGCCTGCGCTGGATGTCGCGCGCGCGCGCCACGCGGCGCGCAACCTCCGCCGATCCTTCGGCCGGCGGCGGCAAGGCCAGATCCTGCGCGGAAACGCTGGCCACCTCCACATGAATGTCGATGCGGTCGAGCAGGGGGCCCGAGATTCGCGCCTGGTAATCGGCGGCGCATTTGGGCGCCCGCCCGCAAGCCTGCGCCGGATCGCCCAGATGTCCGCAGCGGCAGGGGTTCATGGCCGCCACCAGCTGAAAGCGCGCCGGAAAGCGCACATGCGCATTGGCGCGCGCCACCACCGCTTCGCCGGTTTCGATGGGCTGCCGCAGCGAATCCAGAACCTGCCGCTGGAATTCCGGCAGCTCGTCGAGAAACAGAACGCCCAGATGCGCCAGCGACACTTCGCCGGGCTTCACGCGCAAGCCGCCGCCCACCAGCGCCGCCATGGAGGCGGAATGATGCGGGCTGCGAAAAGGGCGCGTGCGCGAGATCGCCCCTTCGCGCAATTCCCCGGCCAGCGATTGCACCATGGAAATTTCCAGCGCCTCGCGCGCGTCGAGCGGCGGAAGCAAGCCGGGCAGGCGCTGCGCCAGCATGGACTTGCCCGATCCCGGCGGCCCCGTCATCAGCATGTTGTGGCCGCCGGCGGCCGCGATCTCGAGCGCGCGCTTGGCGGTTTCCTGGCCCTTCACATCCTTCAGGTCGGGAATGTTCGTGTGATCGTTGGCGATTTTCGGCGCGGGCGGATTGAGCACAGCTGCGCCCTTCACGTGATTGACAAGGCCGATCAGCGAAGGCGCCGCCACGATTTCCAGTTCCCCCGCCCAGGCCGCTTCCGGCCCGCATTCGGCGGGGCAAATCAGTCCGCGGCCGGATTCGGCGGCGGCCATCGCGGCGGGCAGAACGCCTGCGACGGGGGCGATCTTGCCGTCCAGCGAAAGCTCGCCCATGGCGGTATAGCCTGCCATTTCGCTCGCCGGCAAAACGCCCATCGCCGAAAGAAGCCCGATGGCGATGGGCAGATCGTAATGGCTTCCTTCCTTGGGCAGATCGGCCGGCGCCAGATTGACGGTCAGCCGCTGATAGGGAAGCGCAAGTCCGATGGCATAGAGCGCGGCGCGCACGCGCTCGCGGCTTTCGGCCACCGCCTTGTCGGCAAGCCCCACGATGTTGAACAGCCCCTGGCTGCCGTCGCCGATGTGGACCTGCACGTCCACTTCGCGCGCCTCGATCCCCTGGAACGCCACCGTATAGACATGCGCGACCGACATGATCGTCCCCCGAACGCGGGAGGAATTAGGCGAAGCCGCGCATTTCGGCGCAATGCGATTCTGTCGAAGATTGTCGCGGATGCTGTCGCAAAGTTTGGCGGCTGCAAGGGCCTGCGAAAGCTTCCGGGAAATTTTGGGTGTCAGCCGATCAGCGCATAGGCCGCGCCTGCAATCAGAAAGCGCGCGAGATATCCCAGCGCGTGGGCGGCCGTCACCCGGCCGTCAATCTTGAACCAGATGAACTGGGTGAGCGTGCCGACCAAAGGCCCCGCCAGCCAGGCAAGGGCCGCAACAAGAAGCGCATCTTTAAGGCCGTCGGCCCGCACCATCAGGCACAGCACAACGATGCCCGCGGCCGTCACGTAATCGAGAAGCGAGGAATAGAGAATGGCGCGCCGGTCGGATCCCTTGTCGCGGAAATCCGGCCGCCAGACTTCCGGATACCGGTTGTAGCGGTCATGGAACAGCACGCCCATGAACAGCCAGTCCGTGAAGGTGGCAAGCGTGCCCGCCACAAGAATGGCGGCAAGCGGCATCCATGACATGGCGATCCCCCGGGCGCCCGTTGCGCGGGGAAGCCTAGCGCGGCACCACGTCGAAGGCGATGGTGGTGCGCGCGTTCTGCGAATGGAACGGCACGGTGCCGTGCCACATGTAGGACGGAAACAGCACAAGCCGGCCGGCCTTCGGCTGGATGACGCGCCGGATCGCGTCTTTCATCGGCGGCGTTTCCACCCCCGGCTCGCCGAATTTGATCCAGCCCTGCCTGCCCTGCGTATCGCTCACCGTTTCGGGCAGCGCCACGTAATAGGCCGAGCTGATCCAGCCTTTCGGATGCACATGATTGGTGTGATAGCCGCAATCGTAGAGCCTTGAGGACCACGAGCCGGAATAGGCGAAGCTTCTTGCCTTGCGCCCGAGCAGGGGGTGATCGGCCATCTCCTTCAGCCGGGCGATATAGGCGCCGACCGCCTTGTCGATTTCCGCGCGCAGGGCTTCGACGGGCTGGTGGCCCGCACCGAATACGTCGTCCAGCGTCTGGGTGCCGCCGCGCAGCGTCTGGTCCAGCATTTCGCGCTTGTCGCGGTGCAGGCGGTCCAGATAGGCGTTGAGATCCCGGTTGAAGGATTCCACGTCGCTGTATCCCGCCGGCGGCTCGATCTCGAAAACCTGCACGAAATTCTCATAATCGTTCAGCGCTTCGTCGCGCCCGTCGCCCGAAAGCCGCCAGGCCGTGCCCAGAAGCGCCAGCGAATTCTGGTGATGCGGATCGCGCTTCAGCGCCTCCTCGCAGGCCCGGATCGCCCGTTCCTGCTCGCCCGCGGCGATGAAGGTCATCGCGTAGTTGCACCAGGCGGCGGGATTGGCCGGATTGAGCTTGAGCGAAGTCTCGTGCGCGGCGATGGCCGCACCGAAGTTGTGCAGATAGGTTTCGGCAAGCGCCAGCCCGTCCCAGGCGAACACGATATCGGGGAATTGTTCCGCCACCCGCCCGTAAGCCGCGCGCGCTTCCTCGTAACGCTGCGTGCGCAAAAGAAAGTCGGCGCGGCCCAGCGAAAGCACCGGCGCGCCCGGATAGACCGCCTCGGCGTCGTCATACGACTTCAGGAATTCGTCATCGCGCTTGAGCCGGTAAAGCAGCTGGTTCAGATCGTCGTGAATCCGGGGATTGACAGGGTCGGCCATCAGGGCCCGGCGATAGGCGGCGATGGCTTCGTCATAACGGCCCATCTGCTGCAGGGTGGCCGCGCGGTTGAATTCCACCGCCGGCATGTCGGGCACGCGGGCCTGCGCGCTGTCGTAAAGCGCCAGCGCCTCATCGTATCGGCGCTGCATCTTCAGCGACACGCCGAGATTATGCTCCAGCGCCGCGACCTGCCGCGGATTTTTCGATCCGGCCGCGATGGCCTGGCGCAAAATCCGTTCGGCTTCCTTCGGGCGCTTCAGATCGTTCAGAAGCGCGCCCAGGCTTTGCATCGCAAACAGGTAATTGGGCTGGATGCGAAGCGCCTGGCGATAGGCTTTCTCGGCTTCTTCGCTGCGTCCCAGCGTGTGCAGCGCAAGCCCGCGGTTCAGATGGGCTTCCGCGAAATTCGGCTTGTATCGGATCGCCTGATCGTAGGCCGCCACCGCCTCCTCGAAACGGTTCATCGCGCGATAGAGATTGCCCAGATTGTTGTGCACATGCGGCTGTTCGGGGCGGGCGGCCAGCGAGCGGCGGTAATAGTCTTCCGCTTCCGGCAGAAAGCCCTGCGTGCGGCGCACCAGGCCCATCAGCTGCAATGCATCGGGCTCGTCCGGATTTTCCGCCATCACGCGGTTGAGCGCGGCTTCGCACTGGGTGAGCTCGTTCCTGTTCAGGTGATCGAGCGCCTGCTGCAACAGCGAGCGGATCTGCGGGCTTGTCTGGGCTGTGGCGGCGTCGCTCATCCGGCAAGCTTATCGCCAATCGCCTGCAGGCGCACAAGGACAGGCTCTGCCATGGTTGACGGCGTCAATTGCCGAGCGCCCGGGCGACTTCGCGCTGGAACCAGGCGATTCCCGATTCATGGCGGGGCGAAAGCCGGCCGGTGTCGTATATGCCGGCATCCAGATTGCGCTGCACGGCCTCGCAGATGAAAATGTCTTCCGCGGTCGTCACCAGCGATTGCTGCACCTGACGGGCGATTTCCGCCTCGCTTGCGTCCTCGGCGAAGAGATAGAGGTAATCGAGGCGCGTGTGCTGATAGTCGAGCGGCCACATCCGCTCCATCAGGATGCCGTCGGCATAGACATTCACGCCAAGGCAGGGCCACAGCCATGCCCAAAGCCCGGCCACGGCGGCGCCCTTCTGCGGCGTTGCGCGATAGAAGATGGCGGGCGGATCGAGCTCGGTGCCGTAGTCCCTGGCCAGCGATGCCGAAAGCGAAGGGTGCAGCACCGGAATGTGATAGCCCTCCAGATAATTTTCGACATAGGTCTTCCAGTTGCACTTCATGTCGTGGGTGGAGGTGCGCACTTTCGTGAACCTGGCGATCGGCAGATGCTTCATGCGCATTTCCAGCGAGGCGGCAACCTGGGTGAACGGTTCGGCGTCCTGGTCCATGTTCACGAAAATGAAGCCGCGCCAGTTCTCGCATTTGAGCGGCACCAGCGCATAGTCGCGCGGGTCGAAGCCGGCGGCGGGCCCGAAGTCGCGGGCGCTCGCAAGCCGCCCGTCCAGGGCATAGCGCCAGCCGTGATAAAGGCACACAAGCTGATGCTCGCATTTGCCCTGCCCGTCCCTTGCCAAAGGCCCCGCCCGGTGGCGGCAGACGTTGTGGAAGGCGCGGACCTGCCCGTCTTCGCCGCGCACGGCGATCAGGGGATAGCCGGCCACGGTTTGGGCAAGATAGGAGCCGGGCTCCGGCAGCTGGCATTCATGGGCGAACAGAAGCCAGGTGCGCGCAAAGATATGGCGGCGCTCGGTTTCGAACACCGCGGGGTCGCGATAAAGGCTCGCGGAGAGCGTTTCCGGTGCGATTGTCTGCATGGGCCCAAATCTAGCAAAAGATTGCCGCTCTTGCGAAGCCGGTAGCCTGCCCATAGCCTTGCCGCAACCGCCATCCGGAAAATAGAATTTCATGCGTTTTGAAGGCACCGACCGTTATGTCGCAACCGACGATCTCAGGATCGCGGTCAACGCGTCCATCACGCTGGAGCGGCCGCTCCTCATCAAGGGCGAGCCGGGCACCGGCAAGACCCAGCTCGCCTACGAGGTGGCCGATGCGCTGAAGGCCCCGCTCATCACCTGGCACATCAAGTCCACCACCAAGGCCCAGCAGGGCCTTTACGAATATGACGCGGTGACGCGCCTGCGCGACAGCCAGCTGGGCGATGAGCGCGTCAAGGACGTGAAGAACTACATCAAGCGCGGCAAGCTGTGGGACGCGTTCGATTCGCCCGCGCGCCCCGTGCTCCTGATCGACGAGATCGACAAGGCCGACATCGAATTTCCCAACGACCTTCTGCTCGAGCTCGACCGGATGGAATTCTTCGTTTACGAGACGGGCGAAACGGTCAAGGCGCGCCAGCGGCCGATCGTGATGATCACCTCCAACAACGAAAAGGAACTGCCCGACGCGTTCCTGCGCCGCTGCTTCTTCCATTACATCAAGTTTCCGGACCGGGAGACGATGCAGAAGATCGTGGACGTGCATTATCCCGACATCAAGCAGAAGCTGGTGAGCGAAGCGCTCAACGTCTTCTATCAGCTGCGCGACGTGCCCGGGCTCAAGAAGAAGCCGTCCACCAGCGAATTGCTGGACTGGCTGAAGCTGCTCCTCAACGAAGACATTCCGCCCGAAGCCCTGCGCGAGAAGGATCCCACCCGGCTCATTCCGCCCCTGCATGGCGCGCTGCTGAAGAACGAGCAGGACGTGCATCTGTTCGAGCGGCTGGCGTTTCTGGCGCGGCGCGAGAGCAGAAGCTGATGCGCCGCGTTCTTTGCCTTGTTGCCCTGGCGCTTGCGCTTCCCGCGCAGGCCCAGAACACCGCACCTGACGTGTTCGCCGACGGCAAGGATGGCGCGAAGGTTCATGTGGCGTCCGGCCTGGTCTGCCCGCTGCACATCGGGCTGTTCGAACGCGACGCGGTGGGCGAGTCCGATCCGGAATCCGGCACGGCCTTCTGCGCCTATTCTGCGCTGGACGGGGTCTATGGCACCATCACCATCGCCAGGCTTGCGGGCCCCTATGATCCGCTGTCCGCCTTTGCCGCCGAGTTCAGCGAGCAGGAAGGCACCGGCGGCAAGAAGATCGGCGAAGCGACGGTCAGGCTCGACAAATCCTCGCCGCTTGTCATCTACACGCGCACCTATCAGACCGCGACGCTCGAAGATCTGAGCTACCGGGTTTTGTTCACGGGCGCCGCCGTCAACGGCTGGGCGGTGGAGACGACGATCGAATTCGCCGATCCGCGCGATGCCCCCGTTGAGCGCGAATTTCTGAAAAATGTCTATACCGCCGCGCAAACCGGGATTGCGGCGCGATAGGCGGGGCGCCGCAAGCGCCTGTTAGCGTCCCGCTAAGCAGGCTTTGGCGTCCTTCTTCCCTGTTGCCGCCGCCCCGGTTAGGATTTGCGCCCAAGGGCAATTTCGGGAGGGGCGTTTCATGCGTTTGGCGCTTGTTGGCGCGGCCGCGGCCGCGATGGCGTTTTCATCGGCGGTGTGCGCGCAGGACAACCAGTTTCCGCTGTCCACGCTCATGTCCAATCTTGCCGGCAACAGCATTCCCGCGGGCTGGTCGCGCAATCTCGACGGGTCCTTCAAGCAGGCCGATTCCGGCGTGCTCTGCCCCAAATCCTTCCAGGGCTACACCATGGACAACCTGATCGGGCCTTCGCCCGACCGGCCCAATGTCCTGGGCGTCTGCGTGTACACCGACGGCGCCGGCCGCACCGGCGCCATCCGCGTGCGCAGATATCTCGAAGGCTGGGGCGACGACGAAGCCACCGCGGAAAACGACAAGAAGCTGATGGCAACCGATGGCTCCGCCCCGCCCATGCTGATGCGCACGGGCATCAGCCGGCGCACGGGCGGCGGCCGCGTGACGGTGACGGTGGATCGAAACGGCTATCTGGTGGATTGCAGCGTCACCCAATTGGGCCATGAAATGCCCGACCGCGCCTTTGCGCTTTATTGCTCCACGCTGACCAACGGCTGAAAAACCCCTGTCCCGTCCGCTGCGCTCGCAATTGCGGCGCAACGGCCCTAGACTGGCGCCAACCGCTATCGGGCGCCTGCCATGTTCTTCCGGTTCTTCGACGAGCTTCGTTCGGCGCGCATTCCCGTCACGCTGAAGGAATATCTGGCGCTGATGGATGCGCTGGACAAGAACGTCATCGGGATGAAGATCGATGACTTCTATTATCTTTCGCGCGCGGCGCTGGTGAAGGACGAGCGCAATCTCGACAAGTTCGACCGCGTCTTCGGCCATGTGTTCAAGGGGCTGGAAGGGCTCGATGCCTCGCTGCTCGCGCAAATCCCCGAAGACTGGCTCAAGGCGCTCACCGAAAAATACCTGACCGAAGAAGAAAAGAAGCAGATCGAGGCGCTGGGCGGCTGGGAAAAGCTGATGGAGACGCTCAAGCAGCGCCTCGAGGAACAGAAAAAGCGCCATGAAGGCGGCAGCAAATGGATCGGCACCGCCGGCACCTCGCCCTTCGGCGCCTATGGCTACAATCCGGAAGGCGTGCGCATCGGGCAGGACAAATCCCGCCATGGCCGCGCGGTCAAGGTGTGGGACAGGCGCGAATACAAAAACCTGGACGATTCGGTCGAGCTCGGCACGCGCAACATCAAGGTGGCGCTCAGGCGCCTGCGCAAATGGGCGCGCGAAGGGGCGGAAACCGAGCTCGATCTGCCCGGCACCATCAAGGACACGGCCAACAAGGGTTATCTGGACCTCAGGCTCATTCCCGAGCGCCACAACACGGTGAAGGTGCTGCTCTTCTTCGATATCGGCGGCTCGATGGATGCGCATGTCAAGCTGTGCGAAGAGCTGTTCAGCGCCGCCAGAACCGAATTCAAGCACATGGATTTCTTCTACTTCCACAACTGCCTTTACGAGGCGGTGTGGAAAGACAACCGCCGCCGCCATAACGAAAAGATCCCGACCTGGGACGTGCTGCACAAATATCCGCACGACTACAAAATCATATTCGTGGGCGATGGCACCATGTCGCCATACGAAATCACCTATCCCGGCGGCTCGGTCGAGCACTGGAACGAGGAAGCCGGCGCGGTGTGGCTGGACCGCGTGGCGCAGATTTACGAGCACATCGTCTGGCTCAATCCCGTGGCCGAAAAGCACTGGGAGTACACGCCGTCCATCGGCCTCATCCAGCAGATCCTGTCGGGCCGCATGTTCCCGCTCACCTTGGGCGGCCTCGACGCCGCAATGCGGGAGCTGAACCGCTGATGCCGCAAGCGGAAGCCCGGGGGAAGAACGCAAGCGTGCGCGCCGTGTCCGCGGCCGATGTCGAACCGGCGGCGCAGACGCTGGGGCGGGCGTTCCATGACGACCCGGTGATGACGCATTTCCTGCCCGACGGCGCCACGCGCACCGCCCGGCTTGCGCGCGTGTTCCGCATCCTGCTGAAGCTCGGGATGCCGCACAAATCCTGCTTCGTCACCGGCGCCTGCGAATCGGTCACGCTGTGGCGGCCGCCCAACCGGTGGCATGTGCCGTTCACGGCCTATCTCACCAACGCCCCCCAACTGCTCTCGATTTTCGGCCTCGGCGTGTTGCGCGTGATGGCCACCATGGACATGATGGAGAAAATCCATCCCAAAGAGCCGCACTGGTATCTGCAGACCATCGGCACCGATCCCGCGCTTCAGGGCAAGGGGTTCGGCAGCGCCATCATGCGCGACCGGCTGGCGGATGTGGATGCCAAACGCCTGCCCTGCTATCTGGAATCGAGCAAGGAAACCAACATCCCGATCTACCGTTCTTTCGGCTTCGAAGTGACGGGCGAGATCGCGGTCCCCGGCGGTCCCAAAATCTGGCCCATGTGGCGGAGGCCACGATGATCAAACTCCATCACCTCAACAATTCCCGCTCGCAGCGCATCCTGTGGCTGCTCGAAGAGCTGGGCGTGCCCTATGAGATTGCGAAATACCAGCGGATGAGTCCCATCCCGCTGGCGCCGCCGGAACTGAAGAATGTGCATCCGCTGGGCAAGTCGCCGGTGATCGAAGACAACGGCAGGACCATCGCCGAATCCGGCGCCATCGTCGAATATCTGATCGATACCTATGGCAAGGGCCGGCTCAAGCCCGGGCCGGGCAGCGCCGATTACTGGAAATATGTGGAATGGATGCATTTCGCCGAAGGCTCGGCGATGCTGCCGCTCCTGCTGGCGCTTTATGCCTCCATGCTGGGCGACGCGGCGGCGCCGCTCAAGCCCCGCATCGACAGCGAAATCGCCAACCATCTGCTCTACATGGATGGCGCGCTCGGCAGGAACGACTTCTTTGTCGGCAACAGCCTCAGCGGCGTGGACATCATGCTGATCTTTGTCTGCGAAGCGGCCGGCCGGCGGCTTGAGCCCTATCGCAACCTGATGCGCTATCGCGATGCCATTCATGCCCGCCCTGCCTACAGGGCCGCGCTCGAGAAAGGCGGCCCCTACCAGCTGATGAGCCGGTAATTTTTACACGCGGAGACGCGGAGGCGCGGAGTGCCCCTCCCTGGCAAAAGAAGGGTCCGGCTGTCCTCCCCTTTGTAAGGAGAGCAAGTAAAGTATCCTCCGCGTCTCCGCGTGAGAAATCTTTTTGAGGTGTCGCTTATGACCAGTCTTACGCCACCGCCGCGCATCGGCACCGACGAACGCAGGCAGCGTCTGGACGCGCTCCGCAACCTGATGGACAAGGAAGGCCTTGCCGCCGTCCTCATCGGCCCCACCACCAGCCTTCGCTATTTCACCGGCATCGTGTGGCATCCCTCCGAGCGGTTCACCGGCGCGCTGGTGCATGTGGATGGCAGGCTGGAATATGTCTGCCCGGGGTTCGAGCGCGACAAGGTAGGCCAGCTCATCGCCCTGCCGGGCGATGTGTTCACCTGGCAGGAAGAGGAAAATCCCTATGCGCTGATCGCCGATCGCATCGGACCGGGCGCCAGAATCGCGGTGGACGACCAGGTGGCGCTCTTCACCTATCGCGGCCTTGCGCGCGCCATCGATCCCGCCCGCCTCGCCGATGCGGGCCCGCTCATCAATCGCCTGCGCCGCTCCAAATCGGCCGCCGAAATCGCGCTCATGCAATATGCGAAAACCATCACGCTGGAGGTGCAGCGCCGCGCGTGGAAATCGCTGCGCGCCGGCATCCGTGCCTCCGAAGTCGAGCAGTTGATCGACCGCGAGCATCGCGCGCTCGGCGCCGATCAGGGAACACCTTTTGCATCGTCTCGTTCGGCGAAGACACCGCGCTCCCGCACGGCGGCGAAACCGACCGCGTGCTGAAGGAAAACGATGCGGTGCTGATCGATACCGGCACGCAATATGACGGCTACAATTCCGACATCACGCGCTCTTATGTGTTCGGCGAACCCTCGGCGGAATACCGCAGCGTGTGGGCGGCGGAGAAGGAATCCCAGGCCGCCGCCTTCGAGGCCGCGAAATTGGGCGCGCCCTGCGAAAGCGTGGATCATGCCGCGCGCGCCAGCCAGCGCTCAAACGGCTTTGGTCCCGATTACAGGCTTCCCGGCCTGCCGCACCGCACGGGACATGGCATCGGGCTCGATGTGCATGAAGCGCCCAATCTTGTGCGCGGCGACAAGACGCCGCTCGCCGCCGGCATGTGCTTTTCCAACGAGCCCATGATCGTGGTGCCGGGCAAATTCGGCATCCGGCTGGAAGATCACTTCCACATGACGGATTCGGGCCCGCGCTGGTTCACGCAGCCGCAACCCTCGCTCGACGATCCGTTCAAGGCTGTCGCGCCGCTCGAGAGCTGACGTGCCTGCCTGATTCAGACGTTTTGCGCGCAGCCGCCTAGCGCTTCTGCGCCTCGCCCCAATAATTGAATCCGGCGAAACGCGGCGTTCCGGGAAGATACATCGTCTGCAGATCATCGATGCGGAATCCGCCGTCGCGTATCAGCGCCGGAATTTTCCGCCCCAGATGGCAGCCGCCGCCGATGGCCTTCCATGCCGGCGTCAGGCGGCGTTGCCATTTGCGCACGTTTTCGTCGGGCGCTTCGCCATGCTCGCAGAAGATGAGCCGGCCGTCGTCCTTCAGCACCCGGCGCATTTCGGACAGCGCCCGCATCACATCGGGAATGGTGCACAGCGTATAGGTGACAAGCACCGTATCGGCCTGCCTGTCGTCCAGCGGAATCTGCTCCGACGGCAGATCGAGAAATTCCATCGGGATCGCCGATTGCGCGATGCGCGAAGCGGCGCGCGCGCGCATCTCTTTCGAGGGCTCAAGCGCCCACAGATGGGAAACCCTGGCTGCGTCGTAGAAGGGAAGGTTGTGGCCCGCGCCGAATCCGATTTCCAGCACGCGGCCCTGGGCGCGCGGAACAACCTTCTTGCGCTGATAGCGGACGGGCTTTGTGCCCATCGCCGCGCCCAGCACAAGCGGCAGCAGGTATCTGTCGTACAGCCCCATGGCCTTTTCTCTCTCGCAGGCCGCAGACCTTAGCCTGCTGTCCCCCAACCGTCAGCCGCAAGACCGTACGGAGCGCACGTTCATCCGCCGCGGGCGCGGCAGACGATCGTTGTTCTTGTGCCTGCGCTTCTTCGCGCCGCGATCTAGTTCCCGCCGCCGATCCGGGCCCGGCCCGTCGAACAGACATAGACATCGGACTTGCAATCGTCGCCGCCTTCGTCGCGGCACACCTTCAGCGCCCATTCGGTGGCGATGGTTTCATCGGTACCCCAGCCAGAGCCATAGGCGCCGTTGCCCGCTTTGGCGAACGACCCGCAGGCATCGCGGAACCACACCAGCACCTGGCATTGGTCCGGCTGGCTGGATTGTTCGCGGCAGCTTTTCAGAACGCCGTCCTCGCATTCCTGCTGGCTGTCGCATTGGCTCTGCATGGTGAGCGTGTCGGTCGGCGCCGAATAGCCGATGGCGCCGTAGGTCGCGGCATAAGCCGATGTTGAAAACAGGAATGCCGCAAGCGCCGGCAAGGCGGCGCGGCGGCCCCGCATGATCGATTTGCGCAAGATCCCCTCCCCCGAAATCGCGCCGATCATAGCGCAAGATGAAGCGCGCCTGAATGAGGGCGGCAGCCGTTTTTTTTGAACTGCTTGCTCCATCCGTCATGGCCGGGCTGGCCCCCATTCCCGCCGGCCATGCCGAACGATCTCGGCTTGCGTGACGGAATGGCGGCCATGGGAGCGGCGACGACGATTTTGAAGAATCAGGCGGTCTTCCTGCGAATCCATTCGGCCAGCTCGTCCTCGCCGAACGTGCCCGATGCGACCGACAGCATGACAAGCACGCATTGCGCATCGTCCGCGGTCAAAACGAAGCCGTTCAGATTCAGGAACAATTCCATTGCGATGAATGCAATGCGTTTGTTGCCGTCCACGAACGCGTGATTCTTCGCCAGCCCGAAAACGTATGCGGTGGCAAGCGCGGCGGCGTCCGGCTCGCCATAAGCAACCAGGTTCTGCGGCCGCGCCAGCGCAGACTCGAACAAGCCCTCATCCCGCAAACCGGCGGCCCCGCCATGCTCGGCAATCTGCTCGTCATGCGCCGCCAGCACCACGGCGCGGTCGAGCCAGACCCATTCCGTCATTTTGCGAGTTCACGCAGGACGTGACGGCGCCCTTTCATGATCTTGCGCGCCGTTTCGATCTGCCTTGTCTGCTCGTCGTTGAAGGCCGTCAGCCGGATTCCATCTGCCGAAGGGGTCAGCGTGAGCGTATCGCCCTTCTCCACATTCAACTGGGCAAGGGCTTCCTTCGGCAATGTCACGCCCAGCGAATTGCCGATCTGGATGACCTTGAGCCGGTAGTGCATGGCGGGCTTCTTGTTATAACGCTCGTTATAATACTCTGCCGTTATAACAGCTGTAAATACAGCGTGCATTATAGGGTGTTCTGCCCTATATTAGGACTGCGCCGTGCCCCGGCTGCACCGCGGAAAGGAGAGAGAAGCGGGGGGAGGGGCCGCGGAATTTTTGAAAAACAACTACAAGATGGCAACTCCGCGCCACAATATCTTGTAGGCAGCGCCCGCTCTTATTGATGCGATGGCGCAACGATCGGCCCTGTGACGCCCTTGGCCTTGTCCCCGCCGAGATTGTAGCAAGGCAGTCCCAGATTGCTCTGGAACGAGCCCATGGCGCACGGCCCTTCCATCGGGGCCTCCGGTTCTCTGGCCTGGTCGCGTTGCCGCTTCCAGATGCTGTCGGCTTCGGCCCCCAGCCCCAAAGGTTCGGCCCGCTTCTTGGGGAGATACTGGCCCAGGCATTGATCAAGCTCGCGGCGCGAAAGCCGGCCGTAATAGGCGCCAGAACAGTTGAACATGTATTCGCCGAACGCGCGCAGGCCGTTATAGGCGGGCTCGGCCGGCCGGGCGACCGGCGGCAGGTTGCGCAACGCTTCGTCCAGTTTGCGCAGGAATTCCTCAAGGCTCGGCAGGGGCGCGATGATCGTGGGTGTGGGCTGGACGGTCTGGACCGGCGGCGGCTTTTTTTTGGGGGCTTCCGGCTGAAGCCAGATGGTCGTTTCCCTGAACTGCAGCACCGGCGGAACCCTGATGATGCCCGCCTGGAGCAGCATGAACAGCACGACGATGTGCAGAAGAATGACCAGCCCGATCGCCGCAAGACGTTGCGGCGTAAGCCGTGCGGCCAGGCCGTTCCAGACGCTTGCACCGGTCATCTGCATCGGAATGAAACCGCCACCATGCGCGCGGAGCCGCGCCCAAGCGGCGGTTGCGCCCGCGCACCAGCCTAGCGGTTATTTGCGATATTCCAACAGGTCGCCCGGCTGGCAATCCAGCGCCTGACATATGCGCTCCAGCGTCGAAAAGCGAATGCCTTTTACCTTAGGCTCCGAAGGCGTCGGGGAGCCGTCAGTGGCTTCCGAAAAGCGGCAGCCCCAGCACGCTCAATCCGGAGGTTTGCGGTTTTGAAGGATCGGGAATTGTCGTTGCGCCATAAATGATCTCATGCACGCACGGGACATGCGCGGATTTTTCGGCAAGGCACGGATCGGCCGTCCGCATGACATAACGGTCGATTTCCGGCTGGCTCCATTTGTGTTCCGGCGGCGGCTCGTTCAGCGTAAAGCTGCGCACGTCGTTGGGATCGTAATGCAGGCCCGAATAGCCGCATTGCATGCCGCAATTGAGCGCGTTGCCCGGCGCGGGAAGGCCCGAAGGCGCGAGCGGCACATTCGAAAGTGCCCGAATCGTGTTCTCGATCGGCGCGATTGCGTGCTTGTTGCGTTTATCGGCCGGCATGACCGGCGCGGGCGGCGGCGCGGCTTTGCGCAACGGCAAAAGCCCGATCTCAATTTCCCGCTGCACAATTTCGGCAGTCCGGCTGAGATGCAGGGTCAGGAAAGGGGCGATAACAAGCGCATGGAGAAGCAGCACCCCCAGCGCGGCTGCGGCGCTGCCCATCCGGCCGGTTCTTGCACGCGTCCTGAACATGGCGCCGCCATCAGGCCGCGCACGCAGCCTGCAACGGCGCCTTTATAGGTCTATTCCGGTGCGATGCGAACCTTGATGCCGTCGAGCTCGGGGCTGCAGGTGATCTGGCAGGACAGCCGCGAATTGGGCTCCACCGCCAGCGCCATGTCGAGCATGTCGGTTTCCGCATCCGAGCGTGGCGGCAATTTCTCCAGCCATCCATCCTCGACATAGACATGGCAGGTGGCGCAGGCGCAGGCCCCGCCGCATTCGGCTGCCACGGGCAATCCGGCATCGCGCAGGATTTCCATCACGCTCCAGCCGTCGCGGCCTTCCAGCGTATGGGTCACGCCGTTGCGATCGATCGCGATGATCTTCACACGTGTCTCCTTCGGGGCTCGCCCTCGGCAAGCGCGGGCTCGCGCCTCAGGATGACACGCGCCGCCGTCATGGTGAGGTGCGAAGCCGAATGCAATGCGGCTGAGCCCCGAACCATCACGCGACACCCAGCTTCTTTTGCAGGCTCGACGAGGACGTCGTGTACTGGAAGCGCAGCTTCTCGTTCGGCCGGCAGATATGGAACGCAGCCTGCGCCATCAGGGCCGCTTCATGGAAACCAGACAGAATGAGCTTCAGCTTGCCGGCATAGGTGGCGATGTCGCCGATGGCGAAAATGCCCGGAACCCCTGTCTGGAATTTTTCGGTGTCCACCGGAATCAGATTCTCGTTCAGGTTCAGTCCGAATTCCGCGATCGGTCCAAGCTTCATGGTCAGCCCGAAGAACGGCAGAAACGCATCGGCCTCATGGCGCCATTCCGTCTTGTCCGCGCCCGAAAGCGTCACCGCTTCCAGCACGCCGCCCTCGCCGTGAAGCGCCTTCACGCTTGCCACATGGAATCTGACTTTTCCTTCCGCCACCAGCTCGCGCATGCGGTTCACGCTGTGCTGGGCCGCGCGAAAGCCGTCGCGGTGATGCACAAGCGTCAGCGACTTTGCGATGGGCGCGAGATTGAGCGTCCAGTCGAGGGCGGAATCGCCGCCGCCCGCGATCACAATGTTGCGGCCGCGGAAGGCATCCATCTTCCGCACGGCATAGAAGACCGACTTGCCCTCATAGGCCTCGATGCCCGCGATCGGCGGGCGCTTGGGCGTGAAGCTTCCGCCGCCTGCGGCGATCACCACCACAGGCGCGACGATCTCCACATCGGCGTCGGTCGAAATTTTCCAGCGTCCGTCCGGCAGCTTTTCGAGCGCCCTGGTAAGCTGGCCCAGATGAAACGTCGCGCCGAACGGCTTGATCTGATGCATCAGGCGGTCGGCCAGCTCCTGCCCGGTGACCACCGGCAGGCCCGGAATGTCGTAGATGGGCTTTTCCGGATAAAGCTCGGTCAGCTGTCCGCCCGGCCGGTCGAGAATGTCGACAAGATGGGCCTTGAGATCCAGCAGCCCGAGCTCGAACACGGCGAACAGGCCGATGGGGCCAGCGCCGACAATAGCCACATCGGTTTCGTGAACGGCCATGCTGTCGCGTACGTTGGGGTCGCGTTCATATAGAAAGAATGGGCCCCGTCAACAACGGCTGGCTTTCAGGCATGAACGCGGCTCTGGCCGGCCAGATATTCGTCAATAAACCATTGGACCATCTGGGCCCGGTTGCTCAATTCATGGAGCGCGGCGTGCGCTCCGTCCCTGTCGGACATGGGGTCGAGCGGCTCGATCGCCGCGGCGAAATCGGCAAGCTCGAAAGCGCCGATCCCGCGGGCGGCTCCCTTCAGCGAATGGGTGATTTCGCGCCAGCTTCGGGCATCGCCGGCTTCCACGGTGGTCTTCAGCCGGCCGATCAGCTGTTCGGATTGCCCGCAGAACAGCCGCAGGACTTCCGCGTTCAGGCCGGCATCGCCGCCGGTGTAGCGGGCCAGATGGGCAAGATCGACGGGCGGATTTGCTGCCATGATGGGAGCCTGCCCCAAAACCGCTCAAGGCCGGGTTAACGGCGGTTGCCGCTTCAGGTCCGCGCCCGGATCATGTGGGCGCTGCCGCGCAGGCAAAGGCCGTCGGCGCGGCCTGCGAAATAGCGCGCATTCAGGGCCGCGCAATCCAGATCTTCGATTTCGCCAAAACCTGTTTCTCTCAGCATCGTCGCCATCTCCTGCGGCGCAAAGAAGCTCCGGAACGGCTCGCCGGCCGCGGCCACGCGGGCCGACATGGCCGCGAAGAATCTGTTCGGAGCGTCGTCATCGCCGTTGCGCGGCTCGGCATATTCGAAAACGATTTCGCTTTGCGAAGGCAGCGCGGCGACGAAAAACAATGTGCGCCTGATGGCATCGGCGCTCAGATAGGGCGTCACGCCGAGCCAGGCGAAAAATGCGCGCCTTGCGAAATCGAAACGGGCGCGCACAAGACCATCGCGCAAAGATTCGTGCTCGAAATCCACCGGCGCATAAACCGCGCTCTCCGGGATGGCGATGCCGCTCTCGGCCAGCAGCCGCCGTTTCCAGGCCTGCGTGGCCGGATGATCCACTTCAAATACGGTGACGCCGCGATGCCTCTGCCGGTAGGCGAATGTATCGAGGCCCGCACCCAAAAGCACATACTGGCGCGTGCCGCGATCATGGTCTTGCGCAAAGCTGTCTTCGGCATAGCGGCTGCGCATGGCGATGAAGGCGCGCAGGGGTGCGGCCTGCGGCAAGCCGTGCCGCTCGCGTCCCCCGCGCAGGCCCTCCGCCATCGCCTCGCCCACGATCCTCAGCGCCAGCGGGTCCTCGAAGACCGGCGGCTTATCCACAAGCTGGTGCGCGGCCCGGTAGAGGGCCGCGCCAAGCGCGGTTCGGCTGGGAAATTCGGCATGCATCGGGCCCGCACTTTGCCGCCGGGGACGCTCCACCACAAATCGCGCCCCTCATGCGGAATCGGCTTCGCGAATGTGCAGGACACGGATTAGTATGGTGAACGTTGAAGGGAGAACGTCCCGTGGCCACCATCGCTTCCGAGCGCGGACAGCCCGTGCTGCTGCAGACCGCAGAGAATTTTTCGACGGATGCCGAGCCGCGCCGGGCCAAGGGCCAGCCGGCAACTGCGGCGCCAACCGGTTGGGGCGGCATGGTTTTCGCCCTTATTTTGGCCGCCTTCTGGGCGGGGGCGGCGGCGGCTTACCTTTGGGGTTATTTCGGGCCGCAAGGGCTTGCCACGCTCGACATTCATCTGCTCGCCCTTCTGGCGGTGGCGGCCATCGTGCCGCCGATGCTGTTTGTGGCGGCGGCCTGGGCGCTGGCCCGCGGCCAGGCGATGGGCAAGGCGGCCGATGCGCTGGTGGAAGCCACCGACCGGCTGTTCTCGGCCGATGAAACCGCCGCACGCACTGCCGCGCGGCTGGGGCGAGCGGTCCGGCGCGAACTCGATGCGCTGAACGCAGGCCTCGATGGCGCATTCGCGCGGCTGCGCGCGCTTGAAACCGTTCTGGAAAACCAGATCGCCTCGCTCGACGAGGCGGGCGCGCGCGCCGATGTGCGCGCCGAAGCCGTGGCCTCGCGGCTGACGCAGGAACGCGAACGCATCGAAACCACCGCATCCTCGCTGACGGATGCGGCGGCGCGCGCATCGGAGCTGATCGCGGGCCGCGCTGCGCAGCTGAAATCCACCATCGAAAGCGCCGAAGGCACCCTGAAAACCGCGGGCCAGTCGCTGGAAGCCCAGGGCGCAAGCTTCCGCGCCGCCGCGGCCGCTGCGGCGGAAGCGCCGCAGAATGTGGCGGTCGAACTCGACCGTCAGGCCAAGAACATCGAAGCGGTGTCCGACGCCGCCATGGCGCGCGCGGAATTTGTGCTCGGCCGGCACGAACGCCATCGCGCCGCGATGGGCGAACTCTTGAACCGCCTGAAGGATGAAAACACCGCCCTCGAAGCCGGGCTTGCCGAACAGCGCGAAGCCATGGATCGCGCCATCGGCGCCATCGCCGGCGAAGCGGAGCGCTTCGCGATGATGGTTTCCGACGCGCAACGCCAGATCGAACTGATGATGGCCAGCGCGGCCACGCGCGCAACCCAGCTTTCCAATTCCTTCGTGCGCGAAATCGAACGCATGCGCGAATTGAGCGAAGCGGCCAACGCCACGCTGTCGGGCCTTGCGGATTCGCTGCGCGAAGCCGGCACCGGCGCGCAGATGCTGATCGGCGAAACCGCCTCCGAAGCCAAATCGCATGCCAAGGCGCTTGTCGGCGAGGCGATGGCAGAATGTGAGCGGCTGTTGCGCACGGCCGGCGAGCTTTCGAGCGAAGCCAACGAGATCAAGACCACATTGGCCACCGCCGTAAGCGAGGTGGAGCGGCACATTCTTACGCTCCCCGGCATTGCACAGCAGGAAGCCAAGCGCGTCCGCGAAGTGGTGCGCCAGGAAACCGACGAAATTCTCGACCTTTCGGCCCGTACGCTGTCCACGATTCATGCGCGCACGGCCCAGCGCGGGCCTTCCCGGCCGCTCACCCTCGATCAGCCGGTCGAAGAAGAGGGAAAAGACGGGCTGCTCGGGCTCGCGCGCAAACTTTCGAGCCGGAAGAAAAAGGCCGAGCCGTCCGAAAGCGGGGGCAAGCCCTGGGAAATGCGCACGCTTCTGGCCGCCGCCGAAACGCGCGAAAGTGCGCCCGCGCAGAATCTGAGGCCCGGGGCGGCTGCGGCGCTCGGCGCGCTGGAGGCCGCGCTTGCCGACATGGCGATCGATCTTGATGCCATCGTACCCGAAGCCGAACCCGGCGACGAAGCCTGGCGGCGTTACATTGCGGGCGATCGTTCGGTCTTTGCGCGCCGGCTCGCCAATGCCATCGACGGGGAAAGCGTCAACCGGATTGCGGCGCTCTATCGCGACGATGTGCGCTTCCGCGACGCCGCCAACGCCTATCTGGCGGAATTTGAAACCCTGCTCGCGCGCGCCCGGGCCGGCGATGGCAACGGGCTTCTTGCCTCCACCATGCTGTCTTCGGACACGGGCAAGATCTATCTCGCCATCGCCTACGCGCTGGGCCGCCTATCCTGATCCGCGCCTGAGCTTTGCCGCATAAAAGCCATCCATGCCGCCAAGCGCCGCCAGATGGCAGGGCAGCGTGCGCAGATCTCCCTGCGGGCTGATAAGGACATCCATGCCGGACACGTCGTCCGGCGAAACCTTCTCGCGCGCGAATTGGGGGTGGCGCGCAAGGAACGCTTCCACCTGTTCGATTCCTTCCTCGCGCTCGAGCGAGCAGACGGCGAAGACCAGAAGCCCGCCCGGCGCCACCAGGCCGGCGGCATGATCCAGAAGCTCGCTTGCGGCCTGCGCGCCGAGCGTCACGTCGGCGGCGCTCTTGAGCCATGGCAGGTCGGGATGGCGGCGAATGGTGCCGGTCGCGGTGCAGGGCGCATCCAGCAGCACGAAGTCCGCCGCTTCCGGCGGGCTGAAATCGCGCAGGTCGCTCTCGATCATCACGGCGGAAAGTTTCGTACGCGCGAGATTTTGCTTCAGGCGCGCCAGGCGCTCGGGCGCGCGTTCCACCGCGGTTACGTTCGCACCCGCCGCGGCAAGCTGCATGGTCTTGCCCCCGGGCGCGGCGCAAAGATCAATCACGCTCTTGCCGCGCACATCGCCCAGGAGCCGCGCGGGCAACGAGGCCGCGAAATCCTGCACCCACCATGCGCCGTCGTCATATCCCGGCAAGCTGTCCACCCGCTCGCATTCGGCCAGACGCAGCACATTGTTCGGCAGAAGCCTTGCCTGCAGCTTGTCGGCCCAGGCTTGCGCGCCGGCTTTCACCGAAAGATCCAGCGGCGGCGGCACAAGATGGGCTGTTGCAATCGCGCGCGCGGTTGCTTCGTCATAGGTCTGGCACCACCGCGCCCACAACCAGTCGGGCGTGTTGAGGCGTCCGGCATCCTGTCCGGCGGCAATGGATTTTCCTTCCGCCGCCACGCGCCGCAACACGGCGTTGACCAGCGGCCTGAAATGCACGGCCTTTGCGTCGCGCTGGGCCAGCCGGTTGGCGGCATCCACCGCGGCATGGGCGGGTACATCCAGAAACACAAGCTCGCAGGCGCCAGCCAGCAGGATTTCCAGCGTGGGGCCTGCCTTGTGCGGCGCCGGCGGCTTGGGAACGAAATGCGCTATCAGCCGATCGAGCTGGCCGAAGCGGCGCAAGGTCTCGCTTGCGATGGCGCGCGCAAACCCCGCATCGCGGGAATCCAGCTGTGCGGACGAAAGATGTTGCTCGAGCGCCGCATCCAGCGGGCGGCGCCTGCGCAGCACATCCGAAAGAACCGACAGCGCGGCCAGGCGCGCAGGCAGGCCGCTTGCGCTCAAGTCCAGGGACCGGCGGCCCGTGCCTGACCCATTTGCGCGGCCATCGCGTTCAGCCGCGCGATGCGCTCCGCCGTCGGCGGATGGCTCGCGAACAGGCCCGAAAAGCCGCCATGCAGGGGATTGACGATGAACATGTGCGCGGTGGCGGGGTTGGCTTCGGCCTGCGGATTATCGATCTGTTCCGCCGCATGCTCAATGCGGTTGAGCGCCGAGGCAAGCCACAGGGGCCTGCCGGAAAGGAGCGCGCCGGAGCGGTCCGCCTCGAATTCGCGCGTGCGGCTGACCGCCATCTGCACCAGAACCGCGGCAAGCGGCGCAAGAAGGGTCACAAGCAGCACGCCCACGAGCCCCAGCGGGTTGCTGCGGTTGTCGCGGCCCCATCCGCCCATGAAGAAGGCGAAATTGGCCAGCATCGAAACCGCGCCGGCGATGGTGGCGGTGATCGTCATGGTCAGCGTGTCGCGGTTCTTCACATGGCTGAGCTCATGGGCCAGAACGCCGGCCAGCTCTTCGTCGTTGACGCGTTCGATCAGCCCGGTGGTCACGCACACCGCCGCGTGCTCGGGATTGCGTCCGGTGGCAAACGCATTCGGCTGCTCATTGTGCACGATATAGACCTTCGGCATCGGCAGACCCGCGGCCTGCGAGAGCTGACGCACGAGATGAACAAGCTCCGGCGCGGTGCTCTCGTCCACCGCCTGCGCGCCATACATGGCAAGCACCATCCTGTCGGAATTCCAGTAGGCGAAAAGGTTGCTGCCGAGCGCAAAAAGGAACGCGATGGCCATGCCGGCCTGGCCGCCGATCAGCCAGCCAACGGCCAGGAAAATCCCGGTCAGGGCGGCCATCAAAAGTCCGGTGCGCAGCGTGTTCATCATGGCTTGTTTTCGGGACCAGAAATCCATAGCTCATGTATGGCAAAGCCGGTCAGGATCAAGCCGATGGCGAGCAAGGCCGAAATCGAACGCCGCATCCGGGAAGCAGGCGCCCGCGCCAGCGCGGAAGCCGAGGCCCGGCGTGCCCGGCAAAAACCCATGACACCGCCGCGGGAAATCAACGGGCCAAAAGGGCCCGAACCTACCCGTTATGGCGATTGGGAAAAGAAGGGCATCGCGTCCGACTTCTGAAAACGTCTTGATCGTTCATTCGCGAAGGTCCATTTAAGGTTCATGTTCATCCAGACGGAATCCACGCCGAATCCGGCGACGCTGAAATTCCTTCCCGGCCGGGACGTCATGGGCGAAGGCGCGGTCGCCGATTTTCCCGATGCGGAAGCGGCCGAACGCTCGCCGCTGGCAAGCGCCCTGTTTGCAGTGCCGGATGTTGCGCGCGTCTTCTTCGGTTCGGATTTCATTTCGGTGACGAAGAAGGGCGGCGACTGGAAGCATCTGAAGCCCGCGATCCTGGGCGCGATCATGGAGCATTTCACGCAAGGCCTTCCCCTGATCGAAGGGCCCGCCGAAGAAACAGGCGAAGAAAGCTTCGGCGAAACCGAGGGCGAGATCGTGTCGCAGATCAAGGAACTCCTGGACACGCGGGTGCGCCCGGCCGTGGCCGGCGACGGCGGCGACATTGTCTTCAAGGGCTTCGACGGAAAATCGGGCACGGTGTTCCTGCACCTGCGCGGCTCCTGCGCGGGCTGCCCCTCCTCGGTGCTCACGCTCAAGCATGGCATCGAGAACATGCTGCGCCATTACATTCCCGAAGTGTCCGCCGTCGAGTCGGTTTGAATTTCGCGCTGTCCTTCGACAGGCTGGGACAGAAACATTCCCTCGTGCCGGGCTGTTGACGCATGAGGACCGGGCCGCACATGAACATCCTCGCCGTTGATACCGCGCTTGGCGCCTGCTCGGCCGTGCTTCTGAACGGCGATGAAATTCTCGCGCGGCGGTTCCAGCTCATGGAGCGCGGCCATGCCGAAGCGCTGGCGCCGATGGTGGATGCGCTCCTGCGCGAAGCGGCCGTTTCGTTTGCCGCCATCGACAGGCTTGCAGTCACCGTTGGGCCCGGCACGTTCACCGGGCAGCGCGTCGGTCTTGCCTTCATGCGCGGGCTGAGGCTTGCACTCCGCAAACCTCTCGTCGGCGTCACCACGCTGTCCGCCATGGCCCATCAGGCAACAGCCGAGACGGGACTGCCGCTTGCCGCAGCGCTTCATGATGCGCGGCGCGGCGAAGTCTATTTCGGCCTGCGCGACGGAGCCCATGATGTGATCGCCGCTTCGATTGCGCCTCTGGAAAATGCCGTCGCTCAGATCGCAGCCGTAACCGGCGGCCGCCCGATCGCGCTCGCCGGGACGGCGGGGCCGGCGGCCGGCGCCTTGTTCGATGCACGGGGCATGAAGGCGAAACTCTCCGCGGTGCGTGTGCCCGATGCGCTTTATGTGGCGATGCTGGCGCAGCACGCGCCCGAGCCTGCATCCGTGCCCAGGCCGCTTTACCTGCGCCCGTCCGATGCCCGGCTGCCGGAGCCGCGCCCGTGATCAGGCAGGCAACGCCGGCCGATCTTCAGACGCTGGCACAGCTGCACAGCCAGTGTTTTGCCGAGTCCTGGAGCGCCCAGGAATTTGCGCGCCTTCTTGCGATTCCGGGAACCTTCGCGCTGCTTGCCGATACCGATGCCGGATTCGTGCTTGTGCGGGTGGCCGCGGACGAAGCGGAAATCCTGTCCGTCGGCGTCCGGCCCGAACGACGGCAGCAGGGCCTTGGCCGCGCGCTTATGGCCGCGGCGGCGGAACGCGCCTTCGGCCACGGGGCGCAAACCCTGTTTCTGGAGGTCTCCGCCAACAACGCGCCCGCGCGCACCCTTTATGGCGCGCTGGGCTTTGCCGAGGCCGGCCGCCGCAAGGCCTATTACAACGAAGGGGGCCGGAAAGCCGATGCCCTGACACTCAAGGCCCGCCTGCCGCTTGGGAAAAGCGCCTGATGTGGATTACTCTTGGGATGCCCGCCGGAAGGAAGAGCGCGTGACGCGCATCGAAAAACTGTGCAACGAAAAGGGCCTGCGGATGACGGAACAGCGCCGCATCATCGCGCGCGTGCTCTCCGAGGCGGCCGACCATCCCGACGCGGAAGAGCTCTATCGCCGCGCCGCCGCGCTCGATCCGCACATTTCCATCGCCACGGTCTACCGCACGGTAAAGCTGTTCGAGGATGCGGGCATCCTGGAACGGCATGATTTCCGCGACGGCCGGTCCCGCTACGAAGAATTGCCGGAATCCCATCACGACCATCTCATCGACATCCAGACCGGCAAGGTTGTCGAGTTTCGCAACGAAGAGATTGAACAGCTGCAGCGGCGTGTCGCGGAAGAACTGGGTTTTGAGCTCGTCGATCACCGGCTTGAGCTTTATGCCGTGCGAAAGGGCGGCAAAAAGCCTTCCTGATTTCATGCAGACCGCCCGCGCCATCGTCCTTCTTGCCGTCTTTCTGGCCGTCACATTTGTCCTCATGCCCTGGCAGGCGAGCGCCGTGCGCTTCGGGCTGAGGCGGCGAAAGACATTTCCCCACCGCTTTCACAAATTCCTCTGCCGCCTGTTTGGCATCCGCGTGCGCAAGGTCGGCACGCCCATCCAGGACAAGGGCGTGCTGATGGTCGCCAATCACACGTCCTACTTCGACATTCTCACGCTTTCCTCCGTGGCCAGAGTGTCCTTCGTCGCCAAGAACGAGGTCGCGGGCTGGCCGTTCTTCGGCTCGCTTGCGCGCCTGCAGGAAACGATCTTCATCTCGCGCGAAAGACGCGCGAAAACGGGCGAAGCCCGCGATCAGATCCGCGAGCGGCTTCTGGCGGGCGACGCGCTGGTGCTGTTTGCCGAAGGCACCTCGGACGACGGCAATCACGTGCTTCCGTTCAAAAGCGCGCTCATGGGCGCCGCCGAAGCCATCGTCGGACGCGATGCCACCGGTCATGACGTGCATGTGCCGGTTCAGCCGGTTTCGATCTCCTATGTGGGGCTTCACGGCCTTCCGATGGGGCGCGAAAACCGCGCGCTGTTCGCCTGGTATGGCGATATGGACCTCGTGCCGCATTTGTGGGAAGCCCTGAAAGCCGGCCCCATCGATGCGGTGATCGAATTCCATCCGCCGCTCGACATCGACAAGGCGGGCGGGCGCAAGGAACTGGCGCAGCTTGCCGAAGCGGCCGTCCGCCGCGGTCAGGCCCGGGCGCTGGCGGGCCTGGCGTCCGACCCGGCGCCGGCGCCGGCCGGGCCGAAAATGGCCGCCGCTCCGGCGCTTGTCCGGCAGTCCGCGTGAAACATTGTCATGCCAATCGGTTATGCGCGATAAGCACCGCCCGAATGTGCAAGGCCCCATGAAGAAGCTGTTCGTCAAAACCTATGGCTGCCAGATGAACGTCTATGATTCCGCCCGCATGGCGGACCTTCTGGCGCCGCTGGGCTATGCGCCGGCCGACAGGCCGGACGAAGCCGACATGGTGATCCTCAACACCTGCCACATCCGCGAGAAGGCGGCGGAGAAAGTCTATTCCGAGCTGGGCAAGCTCAAGCGGCTCAAGGAAGAAAGGCGCGAACAGGGGCGGCCCATGCTGATCGCGGTTGCGGGCTGCGTGGCGCAAGCCGAAGGAAAGGAAATCGTGGCGCGCCAGCCGGCGGTGGATCTGGTGGTTGGGCCGCAATCCTATCACCGCCTGCCGGAGATGGTCGCGCGCGTGACGCGCGCCTCGGGCCATGTGCTGGAAACCGATTTTCCCGCGGAAGACAAGTTCGATTCCCTGCCGCAGGATCTGTCGGTCAGCGGGCCGGCCGCTTTCCTCACGGTGCAGGAAGGATGCGACAAGTTTTGCGCGTTTTGCGTGGTGCCCTACACGCGCGGGCCGGAATATTCGCGTCCCGTGGCGCAGATCGAATCGGACGCGCGCAGGCTTGTGGAAAAAGGCGTGCGCGAAATCACGCTGCTCGGCCAGAATGTCAACGCCTATCGCGGCGCCGGTCCCGACGGCGAGACATGGTCGCTTGCGCAGCTAATCCGGAAGCTTGCGGAAACAGACGGGCTCGAACGCATCCGCTACACCACAAGCCATCCGCGCGACATGAGCGACGATCTGATCCTGGCTCATGCCGAGATCGAAAAGCTCATGCCTTATCTGCACCTTCCGGTGCAATCCGGCTCCGACCGCGTGCTTGCGGCCATGAACCGCCGGCACAGGGCGGAAGATTATCTGCGGCTTGTGGAACGCGTGCGCAAGGCAAGGCCCGACCTTGCGCTGTCGTCGGATTTCATCGTCGGATTTCCCGGAGAGACCGACCGGGATTTCGAAGACACGCTGTCTCTCGTGCGCGAGGTGAATTACGCGCAGGCCTTCTCGTTCAAATACAGTCCGCGGCCCGGCACGCCGGCGGCCGCCATGAAGCAGCTGCCGGATGAGGTGAAATCCGCGCGGCTGCAAATTCTGCAGGCGCTGCTTTCCGATCAGCAGGATGCCTTCAACCGGGCCTGCGAAAACAGGATTGTGCCGGTGCTCTTCGAGAAGCCCGGCAAGAAGCCGGGCCAGGCGGTCGGCCGCAGCCCGTGGCTTCAGCCCGTGCATGTGGATGGCGCGGCCTCTTTCATCGGCGAAATCCGCGATGTCCGCATCGCGGGCGTCCTGCCCAACAGCCTCCGGGGCAAGATGATTGAAAAGGCGCAGGTCCATTGAGCGCGGCCAGCAAACGCAGGCCCACGCGCGAGCAACTGACGCTCGAATTTCCGGACAACGCGCTGGTGGCGGGCCTGGGCGGAGGTCATCAGAGAAATTTCGTGCGCATCGAGCAGAAGCTGAGCGTGCGCATCGCCACGCGCGGCAATCTGTTGTCCATCGAAGGGGCCGCAGAAGCGCGCCAGCGCGCGGCCGCGATTCTGCGGGCCCTCTACGCCCGCCTTGAATCGGGCGAGGCCGCAGGTCCCGGCGAAGTGGACGCCGAAATCCGATTCGTCCTGCAGGAGCCGGGAAAGCTTGTGGCCCCGCAATTCGGCGTGCCGCAGATCAAGACGTCTTCCGCGCGCATCACCCGCGCCCGTTCGCCGGCGCAGGCCGCGTATCTTGATCTCATGCGCACCCACCCGCTTGTCTTCGGCGTCGGCCCCGCCGGCACCGGCAAGACCTATCTCGCGGCCGCCTATGGCGCGCATCTGTTGTATGAGCGCCGGGTGGAGCGGCTCATCCTGTCACGTCCCGCACTCGAGGCGGGCGAACGCCTCGGCTTCCTGCCGGGCGATCTGCGCGAGAAGATCGATCCCTATTTGCGCCCGCTTTACGACGCGCTGTTCGACGTGATGGGCGAGCAGGCGAACCGTCTGATGGCATCGGGCGTGATCGAGGTGGCGCCGCTGGCCTTCATGCGCGGGCGCACGCTCAGCCACGCTTTCGTCATCCTCGACGAAGCCCAGAACTGCACCACGGCGCAGATCAAGATGTTCCTCACAAGGCTGGGCGAAGACTCCCGCATGGTGGTGACGGGCGATCCGTCGCAAAGCGATTTGCCCGGCGGCCGCGCGGAAGGGCTTGATGAGGCGCTTTCCGTGCTTGCCGGCGTGGAAGGCGTGGCAACCGCGCGATTCTCCGAAAAGGATGTCGTGCGCCATCCTCTCGTCACCCGCATCGTCACCGCCTATAATGCCGCCTCACCGCGCAGCCCACGCGCACGGAAAGACCGGGAATGAGGAAATCCGCAAAAGTGCGGCGCAAGCAGAAGAATTCCTCCATCGCCGTCATCATTGAAGAGCCGCAGTGGCGCAAGCAGGGCCCCGCCCTTGCGCGCTTCCTGCGGCGCGCGGTGGATGCGGCGCTTCTTGCGGCCGGCGCGCGCAAAGGCGTCTCGCTGACGCTTCTGCTCGGCAATGACGCCCGCCTGAAAGAACTCAACCGGCTGTTTCGCGGCAAGAACGCGCCCACCAACGTCCTGTCGTTTCCCTCCGGGGATGAGCGCTATCTGGGCGATGTGGCGATTGCCTTTGGCGTCACCGCGCAGGAAGCGATGGCCGCGGGCAGGCGGCTGCGCGACCACGCCGCGCATCTGGCGGTGCATGGAACGCTTCATCTCCTGGGCTTTGACCACATGCGCGCGCGCGAAGCCGAGGCGATGGAAGATCTTGAGCGGCTCGTTCTCGCCGCTCTTGGCATCGCCGATCCTTACCGGGCGCGGGAGGCGGCCTGATGGCGCATGCCGACCGCGCCGAACGCCGCCGTGCCGCCAATGGCGAACGCGCTTCCATTTTCCAGCGGCTCGCCAACCTTCTGCGGCGCGAAGACAACACCGCCGCCATCCTCGAAAGCATCGAAGAGGTGGTCGAGGAAAGCGAACGCGAGAGCGCCGCGCTGTCCGCGCAGGAGCGCATCATGCTCGCCAACCTGCTCAGGTTCGGCGAGCTCCGAATCGGCGATGTCATGGTGCCGCGCGCCGACATTGTGGCGGTGGAGGAATCATCGACGCTCAGGGAACTCGCCGCCAAATTCCGCGAGGCGCAACATTCGCGCCTGCCCGTCTATCGCGAGACGCTTGATGATCCGCAAGGCGTGGTTCACATCAAGGATGTGCTTGCGCTGCTCGAGGAAAGGCCCGACGGGTCGCTGGGCTGGCCCGACGTGCCGATTTCCAGAATCAGGCGCGATCTCCTGTTTGTGCCCGCCTCCATGCGCGCGCGCGATCTCCTGTTCAAGATGCAGACAACGCACATTCATCTGGCGCTGGTGATCGACGAATACGGCGGCACGGACGGCCTTGTCTCCATCGAGGATCTGATCGAACAGATCGTGGGCGAAATCGACGACGAGCACGACGTCGAAGAGGCCCCGCGCGTGCGCACCGCGCCCGACGGCAGTTTCGATACGCCCGCCCGCATCGATCTTGACGATCTGAAGCAGCAGACGGGAATAGACCTCTCGCCCTCGTCGGAAGATGAGGAGGTCGATACGCTGGGCGGCCTGATTACCTCGCTCATAGGCCGGCTGCCGCAGCGCGGTGAGATCGTGTCCCATCCCTCGGGCTACGAGTTCGAAATCCTGGAGGCCGATCCCCGCCGCATCAAGCGCGTTCGCGTCCGCAAGGCCTCCGCGCAAAAGCCCGTGGCGGGGAAAACGGCATAAGCGCGGAAAATGGAAAATCTCGCGGCGCTGCTTGCGCGCAAATTGCACGAATTTGCCGGCTTCGTCCGTGGCCTCTCCGGCTGGCGGCGGTTTGCGTTGGCCTTCGTCACGGGGCTCCTGTCGGGCCTTGCCTTTGCGCCGTTCGGCGTTTTTCCCTTTCTGCTGCTTGCCTTTGCGATACTGGTTCTGCTGATCGATGGCGCCGCGACAAGGCCCCATCCCGTGCGCGACGCCGCTTTCGCAGGCTGGTCGCTTGCGTTCGGCCAGTTTCTCGCCGGGCTCTATTGGGTCGGTTACGCCTTCATGGTGGATGCCGCCGACCATGCCTGGCAGATGCCGTTTGCCGTGCTTTTTCTGTCCGGCGGGCTTGCGCTGTTTCCAGCGCTCGCCTGCGGAATTGCCGCATACGTCCGGCGCGCGGGCCTGTCCCGAATATTCTTTTTCGCCGCCGCATACGCGACATGCGAATGGCTGCGCGGCCATGTGCTGACCGGTTTTCCCTGGAATATCCCGGCGTATGGCTGGGAGTGGTCGCTTGGCATTCTGCAAAGCACAAGCGTGATCGGCGCCTACGGCCTTTCGCTTCTGACCGTCCTTCTGGGCGCATCGCTTGCGCTGTTCGGCTCACCCGGTAGGCGGGCCCATCTTCTTCTCCCGGCTGCGCTGATCGTCCTTTTTGCCGGGCTCGCGATTGCCGGAGACATCCGGCTTGCCGTTTCGCCCGAAACCGATGTTCCCGGCGTGCATCTTCGCATCGTTCAGCCCGATGTGCCGCAGGCCGAGAAGTACAAACGCCAGTTCGTGGCGCGGAACTGGTCGCGGCTGGTCGGGCTCAGCCTGCGGAAATCCGGCGTCACGCCCAACGTCCTGGTCTGGCCGGAGGCAGCGCCGCCCTTTCTTCTGGCGCGCGAGCCGGTGGCGCTCGACGACATCACCGTCCTCACCGCGCACCGCACGCTCATCACGGGCGCGCAGCGGGTCGAATTCGGGCCGGGCGCGAAACTGCGGTTTTACAACAGCGTTTATCTGTTCGGGCATGGCGGGAAGATCATAGGCGTCTATGACAAATTCCATCTCGTCCCGTTCGGCGAATATGTGCCCTTTGCCGGTCTGCTTGCCAGGCTCGGCGTCACCCAGCTTGCCGGCACAAGCGGCTTTACGCCGGGCGACGGCCCGCACACTTACGCGCTTGCCGATGCGCCGGATGTCGGGCCCCTTGTCTGCTACGAAATTCTTTTTCCGGGCGCGGTTGTGGGCGAAGCGAGGCCGTCGTGGTTCGTGAACGTCACCGACGATTCCTGGTTCGGGCCCTCATCGGGGCCCTATCAGCATCTTTTGACGGCGCGCGTGCGCGCGATCGAGGAGGGTCTGCCCGTCGTTCGCGCCGCCAACACCGGCATTTCCGCGGTGATCGATCCGTTGGGCCGCGTTCGAACCAGCCTGGGGCTGCGGAAAATGGGCGTTTTGGATGCGCACCTGCCGTCCGCTCTTGCGGGAACCGTTTATGCGCGTTGGGGCGGAGCGACCTTTTGGCTGCTTCTCGCGTTGGTTGTGATATCGGGTCTATACTCTGCAAGGGAAGAGCGACCTTGAGCGCCCCCACAACCTGCAATAATGCTTTCAAAACAGTGGCTTAGTCACTAAGGTCCGCTCCGAAGCAAAGAAAGTTGCGCAAAACAAGTGCCAAAAAAACAAGCAAATCCCATCGATGCCCAGGTCGGCAATCGAGTCCGGCTGCGGCGCATGCTGATCGGCATGAGCCAGGAAAGGTTGGGTGAACTTCTGGGCCTGACCTTTCAGCAGGTGCAGAAATACGAAAAGGGAATCAACCGCATCGGCGCCGGCCGGCTGTTCGAAATGGCGCGCATTCTGGATGTGCCGATCGATTATTTCTACGAGGACGTGAGCAAGCATCGCGCCGGCGCCCCCGGCTTTGCCGAAGGCACGGCCCAACCGGTGATGGAGTTCGTCTCAAGCCCCGAAGGCTTGCAGCTCAGCCTCGCCTTCACCCGCATCAAGGATCCCAAGGTGCGCAAGCGCGTGCTCGATCTCGTCAAGAGCCTTGCGCAGGAGTCCGAAACCAACGGCGACGGAAACTCGTCAGTTTGAATCGCCCAGCACGCGGCGGGCGATCACCTGTGCCTGGATTTCGGCCGCGCCCTCGAAAATGTTCAATATGCGCGCGTCGCAAAGAACGCGGCTGACAGGATATTCCAGCGCAAAGCCGTTGCCGCCGTGGATTTGCACCGCGCTGTCCGCGGCGGCCCAGGCCACCCGCGCTGCAAGCAGCTTGGCCATCCCGGCCTGCAGATCGCAGCGGCGGCCTCCGTCCTTCTCCCGTGCGGCGAAATAGGCAAGCTGCCGCGCGACCGCGATTTCCACGGCCATCATCGCAAGCTTGTCGGACACCCGCGGAAATTCGAAGATCGGCCGGCCGAATTGCCGGCGCTCCAGCGCATATTGAAGGCCAAGATCGAGCGCATTCATCGCCACGCCCACCGCGCGCGCCGCCGTCTGGATGCGCGCGGATTCGAAAGTCTGCATCAGCTGCCTGAAGCCGTGGCCTTCTTCGCCGCCCAGAAGATTTGCCGCCGGAACTTCGAAGCCGTCGAATCCGATCTCATATTCCTTCATGCCGCGGTAGCCGAGCACCGGGATTTCGCCGCCCGTCATGCCCTTTGCGGGAAAGGGCGCCATGCCGGTGCCGCGCGGCTTTTCCGCCAGAAACATGGACAGCCCGCGATAATCCCTTGTATCCGGATCGGTGCGCGCAAGCAGGGTCATCATGTCTGCGCGCGCGGCATGGGTGATCCAGGTTTTGCTGCCGTGGATCTTGTACACGCCGCCGGCGCGCACTGCGCGCGTGGCAAGAGAACCGAGATCCGAGCCGGTGTTGGGCTCGGTAAAGACCGCCGTCGGCAGGGTTTGGCCGCTGGCGATTTTCGGAAGCCAGTGATCGCGCTGATCCTTCGTACCGCCGCCAAGAATCAGCTCGGCGGCGATTTCCGATCGCGTGCCAAGGGAACCCACGCCGATATAACCGCGCGAAAGCTCTTCGGAAACCACGCACATGGCCGTCTTGGAAAGCCCCGCTCCGCCATAGGTTTCCGGAATGGTCAGCCCGAACACGCCAAGCGCGCCCATTTCCGCAATCACGTCCAGCGGAATGAGCTCGTCCTTCAGGTGCCACTGATGGGCGAAGGGCGTGATCCTGTCGCGCGCAAAGCGGAAGAACTCCTGGCGCACCATCGCCATCGTGTCGTCGAGCCCGGGCTCGCCGTAGTGGACGGCGCCCGCGTGGTCCCGGAGATGGGCTGCAATCGCCAGGCGAACGCCCGGGGCGGTGCCTGCGGCGGCAACTTCGGCCACCGGCCCTTGCCAGAACGCGCCGCTGTCCTCATCGCCGAGATCCATGTCATGGGGCCGCGCAATCTCGTTCTGGCTCATGGGGATGCCGCCCACGAGCTGTGTCAGATATTCGCCGAAAGCGGCCTGCAGAATGAACTTTTCGATATCGCCGAAGCGGCCCTGCCCTTCCAGCGACCGTCCCCATCGCGCCATCTGGCGCAGCGCTTCGACATAGGTCGCATGCCAGGCCAGGGCATGGGCGGCGCGCTGATGGCCGTCCAGTGCGTGGGCGGCAATTTCGCCGCCGGTTGTCCCCATTCTCGCCCGGACGCCGTGCTTTGCAGACGCCAGAAATCCTTCGGCCGCGAGCACCGCCTCGTCGCAGCGATCAAGCAGGTGAGGAAGAATGTCTGCCATCGGCGGCCCGCGGAAATCAGCTCCGCGTCAGCTTAACGGACAATTCCGCGCCCTGCATCCTTGCCAGGTCGCGGCGGATAGGGCTTCATCGCGCGAGACAGGGGAGTGCCATGAAGCGTCTGTTTCTTGCCGTTGTGTTTGTCCTTGGTCCGGGCCTTGCGGCCGCCGGCGACATTTCGCAGGCCGATCTGGCCAAGTTGCGCAGCTACACGCTTTCCATGGACAAGATCAGGGCCATGCAGGCCGCCATGGCCGAGGTCGCGCAGGCCGAAAAAACCGATCCTTCGTTCCGTGCCCAGATGGACAACAGCGATAGCGACAGCAAAACGATCACCGAAACCGAGGCCAGGCTGAAATCCTATCCGCGCTACCTGGCGTTCTTCACCAGGCACGGGCTCAATGCCGACGATGTCGTGCTGATGCCGCTTGTGCTCATGAGCGCGGGCGTCGCGGCCGAATATCCCCAAAGCGCCGCCAAACTGGCCGATCAGACTTCGCAGGCCCAGATCGCCTTCTTCAAGGCGCATGAAGCGGAATTGAAGAAGATGCCGTGGCTCTATGGCGGCGGCGGCGATCAATAGCGCCGGCCGTCAGTTCCGTTCGATTCTGGGCGCATAGCGGTAAAGTTCGGTGCCTTTGCGCGCCAGCCAGTTCTGCGCGCGCCTGAGATCGGGCACCAGCGCCTCGACAAGGCGCCAGAATCGCGGGCTGTGATTGAGCTCGCGCAGATGGGCGACTTCATGCGCCACGACATAATCCAGCACGAAAGGCGGCGCGAGAATGAGGCGCCAGGAAAAGGACAACGACCGCGACGATGAGCAGGACCCCCAGCGGCTGGCCGTATCGCGCACGGTGATGCGCCGCGGGCTGACGCCAAGCGCGCCTGCGTATTCCATGACGCGCATTTCAAGCTTGCGGCGCGCCTCGCGCTTCAGGAAATCAAGCACCCGGCGGCCCGCATGTTCGCTGCGGCCGGAAACGCGGATGATGGCCACATCTTCCTCGCGCTCGATCCACACGGGTTTGCCGCCAGAACCGCCCTGGCGGATCACATGCTCTTCGCCGCGAAAGGGAATGCAGGCCCCAAGGCCAAGCATCACCGGCGGCGGCACATCGGCCAGCCTGCCCGCGATCCAGTCCTTTTCCGTGCGCGCAAATTCCAGCGCATGCTCCAGCGCGCGGCGCGACGACGCCACGACCGAGACCTCGCCGGTCGATGGATGCACCTTCACGATCAGTCGCCTTGCGCGGGGATTGATCCTGACGGTCACAGGCACCGCCTGCCCGTCGATTTTCAGAAGCACGCGCCTCTGGTCGCTGCGCGAACGATGGGGGGCCTTTTTACGCATGGACTTCCCTTTACCGGCCGGGCTTGCTTCTCTTGCAAAGAAGCCCGCGACAAACGCCAACACATGACCACGCCACCCCGGTTCCACCTTGCATTTCCCGTGCGCGATCTTTCCCAGGCCCGCGCGTTTTACGGGACTCTGCTGGGCTGTCCGGAGGGGCGCTCTGCGGCCGAATGGGTCGATTTCGACTTCTTCGGACACCAGATCGTAGCCCACCTCGGCGGGGACGGCGGCAGTGATAAAGCGCATAATTGGGTTGACGGTGAGAAGGTTCCGGTGCGGCATTTTGGCGTGATTCTCAGCCTGCCGGAATGGCATCAATTGGTTGAAAAGCTTAGGAAATCCGGAACTCGTTTCGAAATCGAACCGACCATCCGTTTCAAGGGCCGGCCGGGCGAGCAGGCGACATTTTTTGTCGCCGACCCCAGCGGGAACGTGCTCGAATTCAAGGCCTTTGCGGACGAGCGCCAGATTTTCGCCCGATGAGCTTTTCCCGCCCCGATCAGGTTGCGCTTGGCGTCGGCCTGCTGGCCCTGATCCTCCTCCTGGGGGCGCTCGGCTTTGAATATCTGGGCGGGCTTGCGCCTTGCGAAATGTGCATGTGGCAGCGCTGGCCGCATATCGCAGCGGCCGTGATCGGCATTGGCGGCGGCCTTCTGGGGCTGGCGGGCCTGCTGGACCGAAGGCTTGCTACTTCGATTGCCATTCTGGCGCTGATGTTCGTGGCGCTGTCGGGAGCCATCGGCGTCTATCACGCCGGCGTCGAATGGAAATGGTGGCCCGGCCCGGATGCCTGCACGGGACATGCCTTCATCCTCACCGGGAAGCTTGATCTTTCTGCGCCCGTCGTGCGTTGCGATGTCGCCCAGTGGCGGCTCCTGGGCATTTCGCTGGCGGGCTACAATGCCATTGCCTCGCTTGGCGCAAGCATTCTTGCGGGGATCACACTGATCCGCGTGAAAAAGTCATGACGAAAGAAACAGGCAAAAGGGGACAAAGGCCCGCGCCGCCGGGCGTTTCGGCGCAGGATGATGTGCAATCCATGATCCGGGTGGATCATGCCGGGGAATATGGCGCGGTGCGCATTTACGAAGGACAGCTCGCCGTGCTCGATGCGCGCGGAAACACCAGGGCCGCCGCCATCGTCCGCGAGATGGCCGAACAGGAACGTCATCATCTGAAGGCTTTCGACACGCTGATCAACGCGCGCCGCGTGCGGCCGACGGCGCTTGAGCCGCTGTGGCGTGTGGCCGGATTCGCCCTCGGCGCGGCGACCGCGCTCCTGGGCGAAAAATCGGCCATGGCCTGCACGGCCGCCGTGGAAGACGTGATCGACGGGCATTATGCGCGCCAGCTGGAGCGGCTTTCCGACAGCGAGCTGAAAAAGACAATCGGCGAATTCCGCGATGATGAGATTGCGCATCGCAACGAAGCGCTCGCGCAGGGCGCCCGGGATGCGCCGGGCTACCGCCTGCTGAGCGAAGCCATCAAGGCGGGCTGCCGCATCGCCATCAAACTGTCCGAGCGCATTTGAGCAATAAAGCCTCCACCGATCGCCATGACAGACTGCAGGCGGCGTCGCATCCGCGCCGCGCGACGCCGGCGGATGCGCCGGCGATCGCCAGGATGTTTGCCGCCGCCTTCACAAGCGATCCCGTCTTTGGCTGGATCGCGCGGCCCGGGCCCGGGCGGCTTGCGGCGCTTGAAGGCTTCTTCCGCTGGGTGCTCGAGGCACGCGCCATACCCTTCAACGACGTGTGGATGGCCGACGATGCATCCGTGGCCGCGGCCTGGCTTCCGCCGGATGCGCCCGCAAGCCCGGGCGGCTTCATCGAGCAATTGAAGCTCTTTCCGCTTTTCGTCCGGCTTTGCGGCTTCTCGCGGCTCAAGCGCGGATCGGCCATGGCCGATGCGATGGAAAAAAACCATCCGCGCCAGCCGCATTATTATCTCGCGTTCATCGCCGTCGAACCGCGCCATCAGGGCATGGGCCTTGGCTCGGCGCTGCTCGAAGCAACCCTTCATCGCATCGACGAAACGGGATTGCCCGCCTATCTCGAAAATTCCAATCCCAAGAACACGCGGCTTTACGAACGCGCGGGCTTTGCCGTGCAGAAGGACATCGCGCCTGCGGGCGCGCCGTCGTTGCTGGCGATGTGGCGCGGCGGGCGCGGAGCCTGGCAAGCCGCCAAAGCGGACGCTTCGACGGCGCCCGCAAGCCGCTAAGGCTCCAGTTCGCTGTCCCAGTAAAGATAGTCGGCCCAGCTCTCGTGCAGGTAATTGGGCGGGAATTTGCGCCCGGCGTTGCGCAATTCGTTTACCGTGGGCCTGTGCGGGGGATTGCGCGGATACATGGCGATGTGATGGGCCAGGCGCCCGCCCTTGAGCAGATTGCAGGGCGCGCAGGCCGTGACCACGTTGTCCCAGGTCGTGCGCCCGCCCCTCGAACGCGGGATCAGGTGGTCGAAGGTCAGATCGGTTCTCGCGCCGCAATACTGGCATTCGAAATGATCGCGCAGGAACACGTTGAACCGCGTGAAGGCCGGATTGCGCGCCGGCCTGATGTAGGTCTTCAGCGATACCACCGACGGCAGCTTCATCTCGAAGCTGGGCGAGCGGACGGCGCGGTCGTATTCGGCCAGGATGTTTACGCGCTCCAGGAACACCGCCTTGATGGTGTCCTGCCAGGACCACAGGGACAGCGGAAAATAGCTCAACGGGCGATGGTCCGCATTGAGCACAAGCGCCGGGCAGTTGTCGGGCAATCGCTCGGCGGCTAGCACGACAGACTCCTTGTGAAGACGGCACCTCCGGTTGCAGCGGGCGGAACTTTATGGGCTATGGCCCGAAAATCAAGCGCCCGCGGCATTTTATGCGATTCGCCGTGACAGGCGCGCGACAATGCGCCTGCTCCGGGCGCCGGGCCGCCCGCGTCACAGGATGAAGTCGCCGGCCGAAAGCGTGTGCGATCCGTCGAGCTGAATGGCGAAATCGGCGCTGCCGTTGCCGTCGCTGTCCAGCCACACGATCGTGTTGCCCGCATTGTTGACGTGGAAGGAGATCTCCCCGGCCGTGTGCGTGAAGGGGGTGTGGCCGATGAAGTCGAAATTCTCGCCGGTGGCGGCTTCCAGCCCGGTGAGGTCGATCTTGTCGCCGCCCGCGAAGTCGGTGATCGTGTCGCGGCCCGATCCGGCCGTGGTGCTGTCGCCGAGATGGGAATAGACGAAAACATCGTCGCCGCCGCCGCCCACAAGCTTGTCGGCGCCGCCGCCGCCATCCAGCCTGTCGCCGCCGCCCAGGCCCTTCAGGATGTCGTTGCCGGCAAGCCCCGTCAGCGTGTTGGCGCCGTTGCTGCCGGTCAGCCAGTTGCCCGCCGAACTGCCGGTCACCGCTTCGATGGACGACAGGAATTCCCGGGCGCCATCGCCGAAGATCGCCACGCCGCGGTTGAGATAAACATCCACGATCTCGTTGCTGTAGGCATAGCTTACGGTGTCGAAGCCCTGCCCGCCGTCATAGCTGTCCAGCCCGAATCCGCCGGTCAGCGTGTCGTTGCCATGGCCGCCCAGCAGAAGGTCGCGGCCGCCCTTGCCGTCAAGCGTGTCGTTGCCGGACGAGCCGAACAGCACGTCATCGAAACTCGTGCCGGTCTCATTGACCGGGCCGGAATGCGAAAACACGAAGTCCGACGATGTCAGCGCGCCGGGCGAAATGCCCTTGATCCGCAACACATGATCGAATCCGTCGAAGAAGGCGTTGAACGCGGCATCGCCGTGGCTGTCCACATACAGAAGCTTGCGCACCTGTTCGAGATCGCTGATGCCCCAGCGGGAAACGTCGATCCTGTCCGCGCCCTGGGCGAAGTCGTGGATCAGGTCGTCGCTGCCGCCGGCCGAACCGCGCACCGACATCTGGAACGTGTCGTTGCCGGAATCGCCCCAATAGTCGTTGACGCCCACGCCGCCGATCAGCGTGTCGTTGCCGCTTCCGCCGAATAGGAAGTCGCTGCCGCCGTTGCCCTTCAGGACGTCGTCGCCGCCATAGCCGTAGATGTTGTCCGCATGCGATGTCCCGGAAATGGTTTCCGGGTTGTCCGTTCCCTTGATGACCGTAACCATGTCGTTCTCCATCAACGCAGGAGTTCAGCCGTATCCGGCCCGCACACCTACAAAGCGCAAGCTGAATGCGCGATGAATGTCCGGTTCATGAAATTGGCGGAAACTTTGCTGCAAATGATCAGCGCAGCGGGCAGCCGGCTTCGCCCGTGCGCCGCAGCTGGCCGCGAAAAGCCAGCGCGAGAAACGCGCCGCCCAGCGCAAGCCCGTCCGGCGCGATGCCGTGCCCCACATTGGCCGACAGGTGCCATTGCACCGCGTAACCGCTCGCGCCGAGCGCGCCTGCCGATTCAAACAGTGCGCCCGGCGGGATCATGGTGTCGGCATCGCCGTGACAGAGAAGAACGGGCGGGGCGTCGGCGCCGGGCTTCGGCGGCTCGCTTGCGAGCAATCCGGAATATCCGATGATCGCCGCAGGCTTTGCCGCGCGGCGCAGGCCCACATGCAGCGACAGCATCGTGCCCTGGCTGAATCCCACGAGCGCCAGCCGCTCCGGCGGAAGGTTGAGGCGCTGAAGCTCCGCATCCAGAAACGCGTTCAGCGCAGCGGCCGCTGATTCCACGCCCTTGCGCATCTCCGAAGGGTCCAGCCGCGAAATCGGAAACCATTGATAGCCCATGGGCGCGCCTGCGCAGCGCTCCGGCGCATTGGGCGCGGCGAAGGCCACCGTGGGCAGCAGGCGCTGCCAGTGCGGCGCAAGCCCGATAAGATCGTTGCCGTCGGCGCCATAGCCGTGCGCCAGCACCACAAGATGGGTGGCGGCGCCCCGCGCCGGCGGCAACCTGGGCCCTGACAGTGATTGTGCGCCTGGCGCCATCAGCGTTGTCCCGGTTTCCGCTTTCCGTTCAGCTTCGCCCCCGCGGCTTCGCGTTCGGCGCGGCGGAGGCTGTCTTCATGCGTCCATAGCATGCGTGCGGCAATCGTGCGCCAGGGCCGCCAGTTGCGCGAGAGCCGTTCCATGGCCTTTTCGGTCGGCCGCTTGCGCAGCTTGAGCGCGCGCGCCACCGCCGCCTGCAGCGAAACATCGCCCACCGGCCAGATGTCGGCGCGGCCAAGCGAAGACATCAGGTAAATGTCCGCCGTCCAGGGGCCAATGCCTTTCACGGCGGTCAGATGGGCGCGCGCATCGGCATCGGCCATCCGGCGGATGCGATCAAGATCGAGCGAGCCGTCAAGAATCGCCGCCGCGATGGTTTTGATGTGCCGTTGCTTGGGCGCGGAAAGACCGCAGGCGCGCAGGGTGGCCGCGTCGGCTGCGATGACCGCCTGCGGGCCAAAGGCGAAACCTTCTGCTTCAGGCGGCCGAAGATGGTGTCGGCGGCGGCGCCCGACAGCTGCTGGCTCACCACAATCTCAACCAGCGCCTCAAAGCCGTGCCGCCTGCGCGCCACGAATTTGGGTTTGGCGATGGACCTGAGCACGGCGGCAAGCCGGGCGTCCGCCGCCTCAAGTTCGGCCAGCGCCTGTTCGAGCTGGGCGGCGCTGGAGATGCGGTGTGGTTTCGCCATGCGGGAAGGAATGTAAACTCCCGCAATGATTGTCACGCGCTTTGCGCCAAGTCCAACGGGGTTGCTGCATCTCGGCCATGCCTTCGCGGCGATCGTCGCGCACGATAGGGCAAAGGCGGCGATCGGCCGTTTTCTTGTGCGGATCGAAGACATCGATGCAACCCGCTGCCGGCCGGAATTCAAGGCCGCCATCTTCGAGGATCTCCGATGGCTCGGGCTCGATTGGCCCGCGCCCGTGCTGCGGCAGTCGCAGCGCATGGCGGCCTATCGGGCGGCATTGGACAGGCTGGAAGCGCTGGGCCTGCTCTATCCCTGCTTTTGCACGCGGCGGGAGATCGCCGACGAAGTGGCGCGCGCCGCCCACGCGCCGCACGGGCCGGAAGGCGCGCCCTATCCCGGCACCTGCCGCAGGCTTTCGGCCGGCGAACGCGAAGCGAAAATCGCAAGCAACCTTCCTTACGCCCTGCGGCTTGATGTGGAGAAAGCCGCCCGGCTGGCAGGCCCGCTTCATTTTGAAGAATTGGGCCGCGGACCCGACGGCGAAACGGGAATCATCGCCGCCCGGCCGCTCCTCTTCGGCGACATCGTATTGGCGCGCAAGGAAACGCCATCGGCCTATCATCTTGCGGCGGTGGTGGACGATGCCTTCCAGGGCGTGACGCTTGTCACGCGCGGGCATGACCTGTTTGCGGCTGCGCATGTTCAGCGGCTGTTGCAGGCGTTGCTCGGATTGCCCGCGCCGGCCTATGCGCATCACGACCTGATACTGGATTCGCAGGGCCGGAAGTTTTCCAAGCGGGACAATGCGGTCACCTTGCGCCATCTGCGCGAATCCGGCGTCACGGCTGCACAGATTCGCGAGCGCCTCCCTTTGCCAGAAACATATCCAGCGCCGCATCGAACTGCGCCGGCTGGTCCAGCATGAGAAAGTGCAGCGAGCCGGTCACCGGCACGAAGGTCATGTTTTTCACCGCCGCATAGTCCTGCCTGTAGCGCGCCAGGTTGGCGCCGGGCGGCACGCCCAACGCGGCATAATCGGGCGCCACCAGCGTGATCGGCGTGGTGATTGCGGAAAGCCCCGGCCGCATGTCGAGCAGAAGATCGTCGGCCAGGGCATTGCGGACCGTGGACGGATCGCTTGCCTTGCCCCAGGCGGTGATCATGTCCCTGTCGGATTGCGCGGCCGCCATGCTTGCGGTCATTTGCGCGCGCTGCTCCGGGCTCATCTGCGAGGTGCCCGCGCGAATCGCGCCGGCCATGGGCGTCATGCCCGCAACGGTCGCATCGGGGCCGCCCATCAGCGTGGCATAGTACGGCAGCGTATCCACCAGCATCGCCTGTTTCAGGTCGGCCGGATGGTGTTCTGCGAGGTAGAGCGTGATGGTGCCGCCGAGCGAATGGCCGATGATCGTGGCCGGCACGAGATGCTGCTCGACGAGATAGGCATCGATCGCTTCCGCCGTCGGAACAAGCACAGGTCCGCTCGCATTGGCGCGCGCGGGCTCGCCTGCAAATCCCGCCACCTGGATCAGATGCAGGCGATAACGATCCTTCAGCCGGCCGGCGGCGGCCTTCCAGGTGGCGCGCGAAGACGCAAGGCCCGGAATGAACACAAGGTCCGGCCCTGTTCCCACGATCTCATCGGAGAAGCGGTCGCGCACCACGATCCGGCTGTCGGGATAAAGCCGGGTAGGCGAATCCATGTCCTGGGCGTGGCCAAGCGTGGGCACGATCAGCGCCATGGCGACGGCAGCTCCGATACAGATTTCAAAGATTTGCGTGCGCATGGTGATGTTCTCCGTTGTGAAGTCAGGCCTGCTGCGCGGCGGCCCGCCGATGCCGCCTGCGATAGCGGGCGGTCCTGGCGATGAAATAGACGATCAGGATCAGGGACGCGGCGAGCCAGAGATTCTGCGCGATCGCTATGGCGGGCGCGCCGAACTGGCGATGGCCGTTCACGATCGTCACCGCAAAAGGCCGCAACGCCGTAATGCGCGCAAAGAGCTCGTTGATCAGCCCGCCGGCCAGAATGTAGTAGCTCAGGACCATCGAGACCGGATGGGCATAGGCCCAGAAGCCGCGCTGCTGGCGGAACGCCGCGTAATAGCCCGCAAGCGTGAAGAAAAGCGCCGCAACCGCCAGCCAGTGGAAAAACCCGAACACATTGGCGCCGGGCCGGAATTGATGGGCGATGTCCAGGTCGAAGCGGTAGATGAAAAACGCCAGCACATTGGCCGCGATCATGGACCATGCATAGATGTGTCCGCGCAGCTTGTGTGGGCCCGTGCCTTTTTCCGCAACGATGTTCCAGCCGCCCGCGATCAGGGCCGCGATACAGGCGATCGTGTGCATCCAGCCCACCGGCGAAACCCCTTGCATGTCCATGGGTGCTTCTCCCTTCAGCCCTGCGCCGAATTCACGATGCCGCGCAGATAGGTCACGTAGTCTTCGAAAGCGCGGCGGCCCTGTTTGGTCAGCGCCACGCGCGTGCGCGGCTTCTTGCCGTTGAAATCCTTTACGACCTTCACATAGCCCGCCTGCTCAAGCGTTCCGATATGCGCGCCGAGATTGCCTTCGGTGGCGCCGATCAGCGATTTGAGCCGCACGAATTCCAGCATCTCGTCGCCGGGCAGCGGCTTCAGCGCCGCCATGATCTTCAGGCGCACCGGCTGATGGATGATCTGGTCGGGTTGGTCCATCACACGGTCCTCAGCCAAAGACCTGTGCCGATCAGCGTGGCCCCGCCGATGGCGGCCATCCACAAACCGAAATGCTGCGGCAGGAAATAGAAGCCGGTGAGCGTCAGCGCAGCGATCACGACGCCGGCAACGACCAGGCGCGCGCCGATCCAGATTCCCAAAATCACATAGCCGCATGCCACAAGCAGCGGAATCACCGCGCCAACCTGCGCGCCGTTCGTGGGCTTCAGCACGGAGATGATCGCGCAGAAAAACACAATTGCGGTGATCCAGCTGAAGAAGATGCGCCAGCTGAACGGCCGCCGCTCTGCCGTGCCGGTGCGCATGCCAAGAAGCGTGCTGCCCACAAAGCCCACGACGGTGACCAGAAGCCAGGCATCGCCGGCATAGCGCGGCGACAAATCTGTCGTGCCGTAGCCGATGATCCACAGCACGCCCCAAAGAATGAGAAAGGGCGCTGCCGATTTGTAGCCGTAAACCGAGTAGCTCTTGCGCTGCGTCTGCTCGATGTCGCGCAGGGCGTCGGCGGCCTCGTTGCGGGATGGCTCTGTCATGGTCGGAGTTCACGCCTCGAAGTTTGCATAGATTACTCTATGCGACAGAGTCGTCTAATTCAAGAGGTTGCCAGAATTTTTTGCATAGGCCGAAAAATGAAAATCAATTCAGGCGCTTGGGCTACCAGTCATTGAGGCCCTGAAAGCTCCCGAACCCCGCCGCGCGCGCCCATTTCGCCCATTCCCCGCGCAGCCGCACGGTCTGGCTGGGGCTGCCCGCGCCTTCGCCCAGACCCAGAATTTGCAGATCGGCGCAACCCGCAAACGGCTTGCCGTCAGGGGCTGGCAGATGTGCGTCGCGCGCCTGCAGCCGCGCATATTCGGAATCCTCGATGCCGTCGGATGCAAGGATCACCGTCGTCGGCAGGCCCGCGCAGCCGATGGCCTGCGAAAGATTGTCCATGAAGGCCAGAATGTTTGTGGTGCCCTGTGCGCGCCATTTGCCTTCGCGCACCAGAACCGGCGTGCCGGCGATCAGCTTTTCCACTTCGCCGGCCACGAAGTCGGGGCGATTGCGCACCGAAAGCACCGCGTCATAGTGGAAATTGTTGGATGTCGCGTCGTAATTGCCGAAGGTGCGCACATGCACTTCGGAGGCAAAGCCAAGCCCCCTGATCTCGTCGGCCACCCGTGCGCCCACTTTCGCGGCGAAGGCGGGGTTGTCGATCAGCGGATTGCTCCGGGAAAGATCGATGCCGATGACGATGCGCCTGGCGGGCGCCTGCGCCTGGGTGGTGTAGTAATCCACCGGCGTCAATCCCGCCGCCGCGCGCACGGCGGGAACGGCAAGCGCACTGCCGCCTGCGAAGGCAGCCGCGGTCACGACGGCAAGAACAACGCGCACCGGCTTCGCCTTCAGGTCAGGCGCGGGCTGCGGCGGCCCTGTTCCTGGTCGGCCAGCTCCAGAAGATGCAGCTGCGCAAACTGACGCTTGCGATTGGTGTAATCGTGGGCGATCAGGAAATTGCGGATGTTGTTTTCGGTGGACTGCATGTAAAGGGCCGCCACCGTCGTCACAATGAAGAAAATGACGCTCGCAAAGGCCAGCCAGAACCAGGAATCGGCGTTGGCCAGCGACGTGTCGGAGATTTTGGGCAGCGGCAGCGAAAATTCGTCCGATTTCGGCGACGGCATGCCCGCCTGCACGACATGGGCCGGCGGATTGAATTGCGCACCCGCAGGCGAAGCCGAGGCCGAAAACAGCCGGTCGATGCTGTTGTCCGCCGGCGCGCTCTGCGTATGTTCCAGCGTCGCCGAGGTTCCGCCCAGCATGTTGTTGTAGGCCACAAGATAGCCCAGGCACCCGATCATCACGATGGCGAACACAAAGGCCGCGCCCACGAGCGCATTGCGGCCATAGGCCCCGGTGATCTTGAGGAAAAAGTGGACGATCAGCACCGCGAAGATCACCTGCAGGCTCTTGAAGACGAGCGTGGATTGCAGGCTGGCCGGCACCACCATGAATTCGTTGGCAAGCGCGCGCGTCCACACATCGCCGCGGATGATCTGGTAGTCCACGAACATGGCAAGGCAGGCGATCACAACCGCCACCACCGCGCCCAGAACGTAAAGCCAGCGGTAATGATAGACCTGCCGGCTCTTCTCCATGTTGCGGGCGATGATGTGCGCATCGTCCTGCTCGGCGGGCGAAAGCGCCGGCCCGTCGTCCTTGTCATTGTCGTTCGCGCGGAAGAAACGGCCGAAAATTCCGCGCCTTTCGCCGCTTCTCGGCGCGGCCGTCCGCTCGCCGTGGCGCACCCAGTCGGGGCCCCAGCTCGGCTTGTCCACGGGAGTCTTGAGGCGGTGCACCAGCTGCGTGCGCAACCGCTCGCGCACCTCCGGCGTCATGGCCTCGGCCTCGGCCAGCGAGCGGGCTTCCGCGTTGAACTCCTGCGGCGAAAGCCCGTGAAACAGATCGTTGGAAAGCGCCTGCCGGCGCGGGCCGGGGCGCAGGGATCTGCCCCAACCATCGCGTGAATGGGATCCCGAAGTCTCCTCCGGTTCGTCGTCGTCGAGCTTGCGATAGGCCACCATGGTTCCGCTCCCCCAGCTTCGCGGCCGCCCCTCAGCGCCGTTCTGGATTTTTCCGTGAATCTCCCTTCCGGAGACGGTCATAGTAAACAAGTCGTTATGAGCGAGATTGGGGAAACATTGCGGCAATCGCTGCCACAATCGGTACTGCGCATGGCGCATGCGTTCAAACGGCAAACTCCGATGCAGGCTGTCCGGAAAACGGCCTGAACCTTACGCGAGCGACAGAATTGTCCGGATGATCGCGTTGAGGTCGAAGTCCTTGGGGCCGAACACGGCCGAAATGCCCGCCGATTTCAGTGCCGCTTCTTCTTCCTGCGGGATGATGCCGCCGGCCACGAGTTTCACTTCGTCCAGCCCGCGAGCCTTCAGCCGCGCCGCCACTTCGCGCGCCAGCATCATGTGGCTTCCCGACAGGATCGAAAGGCCGATCACGTCGGGCCTGGCCTCGTGCGCGGCTGCCACGATTTCGTCCGGCGCAAAGCGGATGCCGTTGTAGGTCACGTCCATGCCTGCGTCCCGCGCGCGGATGGCGATCTGCTCGGCGCCGTTGGAATGGCCGTCCAGGCCGGGCTTTGCCACCATCAGCCGCGGCGCCCGGCCGTGAATTTTCGACCACGCTTCGACAGCATTGCGCAGCGCTGCAATCCTTTCGTCGTTGCGCACGGGCGCGCGCGCTGCGACACCGGTGGGCGCGCGATATTCGCCGAAAACGCGGCGCAACCTGTCGGCCCATTCGCCGGTCGTGGCGCCCGCCTTCGCACATTCGATGGATGCCGGCATGATGTTCGCGCCGGTTTTGGCCGCCTCCTCCAGCGCCTGCAGCGCGCGCCGGGTTCCGGCTTCGTCGCGGGCGGCGCGCCAGGCCCTGAGCTGTTCCACCTGGCGGGCTTGCGCCTTCTCGTCCACCACCACGAAATGGCCGCGGCCTTGCGTCAGCGGCGAAGGTTCGGTTTCGGTGAAGGCGTTGACGCCCACGCGAACCTCTTCGCCCCGCTCGATGGCCTCGATGCGCGCGGTGTTGGCGGCGACGAGCCGCTCCTTCATGTATTCCAGCGCAGGTTCTCCCGCCGCGCCGCCCAGCGTTTCGATGCGCGCGATTTCCTTGCGGATTTCGCGCGCGAAGAACGCCGTTTTCTCGCCGATCGCGTTCGAACCGTCGAAGATGTCGTCATATTCCAGCATGTCGGTCTCGAAGGCGGCGATCTGCTGAAGCCGCAGCGACCATTGCTGGTCCCACGGCCTTGGCAGCCCGAGCGCCTCGTTCCAGGCCGGCAGCTGCACCGCGCGGGCGCGCGCCCTTTTCGAAAGCGTGACCCCGAGCATGGCGAAGAGGATGCGATAGACGTTGTTTTCCGGCTGCTGCTCCGCAAGCCCCAGCGAATTCACCTGCACGCCATAGCGGAACAGCCGATCATGCGGATCGGTCACGCCGTAGCGCGTTTCGCACAATTCGTCCCAAACTTCGGCCATCGCGCGCAATTTGCAGATTTCGGTGATGAATTTCGTGCCGGAATTGACGAAAAAGGAAATGCGCCCCACCGCCTTGGGAAATTCCGCGCGCGCGATTTTCGCCCGCGCCGCATCCAGCACCGCAATCGCCGCCGAAAGCGCGAACGCCGCTTCCTCGATCGGCTCCGCCCCCGCCTCCTGAAGGTGATAGGAGCAGAAATTGACGGGGTTCCACCTGGGCATTTCGCGCGCGGCAAACGCGATCACATCGGTCGTCAGCCGCAAGGATGGCTCCGGCGGAAAGATATGGGTGCCGCGCGCGAGATATTCCTTGATGATGTCGTTCTGCGTGGTCCCGGAAAGCTTCGCGCGACCGATGCCATGCTCGTCGGCCAGCGCGACGTAGAGCGCCAGAAGCCAAGCCGCCGTGGCGTTGATCGTCATGGATGTGTTCATGCGCTCGAGCGGAATGGAATCGAACAGCGCGCGCATGTCGCCCAGATGCGAAACCGGCACGCCGACCTTTCCGACTTCGCCTTTCGCAAGCGGATGATCGCTGTCGTAGCCAAGCTGGGTGGGCAGATCGAAGGCCACCGAAAGCCCGGTCTGCCCCTTGGCCAGGTTGGCCCGGTAAAGCGCGTTCGACCGGGCCGCGCTTGTATGGCCGGCATAGGTGCGGAAGATCCAGGGCTTGTCGCGCGTCATCGGGCGCCGATGCTAACATTTGAGTCGCAATGGGGTTCAAAGCCAGGCCAAAGGATAATCGCGCCCGCGCCAAACGCGCCGCCCTTCGCGCGCTCCGGCGTGCGCGCCGCGCCGCCGAAGAGTCCGGCGCCAGGCTTTCGGATTGGGAAGGCGAATTCCTGGGCTCGGTGGAGGCCCGTGTGGAGAAATATGGACGGGCATTTCGCGATGCGGAAAAAGGTCCGGCGCATGCCTCGCTTTCGGTCCTTCAGGCGGTCAAGGTGAAGGAAATCGCGGCCAAGGCGCGTGGCAAAAAGCGGCCGGCCTTCGGGCCCCGGCGAAAACCGTTCGGTCATTAAATGACCCATGTTGCCAATCACATGTAATCTAGTTGCCGGTTACAGCTGCTCTCCACAAAGAGATTACAAAAATCTCTGCTGCAATGCAAAATCCATCTTGCACTGCCGCATGGATCGCAGGCTAGACTGACGAATTATCTGATCGCCTGACTTGCGGGGAATCCATGCCGTCATCCGCCGAAGCCAAGCCTGCCCTTGCCGTGTACAAGGACCTTTACGAGATCGGCGAAATTCCGCCGCTCGGGCATGTGCCAAGGCAGATGTATGCCTGGACAATCCGCAAGGAACGCCACGGTCCGCCCGAACAGGCGATGAAGATCGAGATCGTGCCCACATGGGCGCTCGATTCCCACGATGTGCTCATTCTCGTGATGGCGGCGGGCGTCAATTACAACGGCGTGTGGGCGGGCCTGGGCACGCCGGTTTCGCCGATCGACGGCCACCGGAATCCCTATCACATCGCAGGCTCGGATGCGGCGGGCATCGTGTGGGCCACGGGCTCGAAGGTCACGCGCTGGAAAGTCGGCGACGAAGTCGTCGTCCACTGCAATCAGGACGATGGCGACGACGAAGAATGCAACGGCGGCGATCCCATGTTCTCGCCCAGCCAGCGCATCTGGGGCTACGAAACGCCCGATGGCTCGTTCGCGCAATTTGCGCGCGTGCAGGACCGTCAGCTCATGCCGCGGCCCAGGCATCTCACCTGGGAAGAATCGGCCTGCTACACGCTCACGCTCGCCACCACCTACCGGATGTTCTTCGGACACCGGCCCCATATCCTCAGGCCCGGCCACAACGTGCTCATCTGGGGTGCTAGCGGGGGCCTGGGATCTTTCGCCGTCCAGCTTTGCGCGGTCTCCGGCGCCAACGCCATCGGCGTCATCTCCGACGAATCCAAGCGCGATTTCGTGCTGGAGCTGGGCGCAAAAGGCGTGATCAACCGGAAGGAATTTTCCTGCTGGGGGCCGATGCCGAAAGTGGGCACGCCCCAGTACGATGCGTGGGCGAAGGAAGCGCGCAGGTTCGGCAAGGCCATCTGGGACATCACCGGCAAAGGCAACGATGTGGACATGGTGTTCGAACATCCCGGCGAACAGACGTTTCCGGTGTCCTGTCTCGTGGTGAAGCGCGGCGGCATGGTGGTGTTCTGCGCCGGCACCACGGGCTACAATCTCTCCTTCGATGCGCGCTATGTCTGGATGCGGCAGAAGCGCATCCAGGGCTCGCATTTCGCCAATCTCTATCAGGCCGCGCAGGCCAACAAGCTCATGCTGGAACGCAGACTTGATCCGTGCATGTCGGAAGTCTTTCCCTGGGCCGATATTCCGCGCGCCCACACCAAGATGTGGAAGAACGAACATCTGCCCGGCAACATGGCCGTGCTGGTGAATGCGCCGCGGCCGGGCCTTCGCACCTTCGAAGACGTGCTGGAACTTTCCAACACCGGCTGACCGGGCTAAGAGGCGCCCCATGAGCATGGGCGCGCGAAGGGTTTTGCGGGCCGCGGCCGTGATTGTCGCCGCCTGGATGCTGGTGGCGCTTGCCTGGACGCCGCCGACCATTGCCGTGCAGCAGATGATGTCGCGCGGCCCCGGCGAAAGCCCGCCTTCGATTTTCCTCTATGTGCTTCTGGGCTTTGTGCCGTGGATGGCGGTCACCCCGCTCCTGCTCCGGCTCGGCCGGCGTTTTGCCGTCAGCGAGCGGGCGATTTTCCGGCCGGTCCTGATCCATGCGCTGATCGGTGTGGCTGTGGTTCCGCTGACGACGCTGGCGGGCACGGTCCTTGGCGTCTTGCTGATCAGCCAGCATTTCGTCATCCGGGCGGCGGATGCGCCGGCGCTGCTGAATGCGGCCTTCATCACCTCGTTCTATTCGATTCCCACCTATGTCGCGGTCGTGGCCATCGGACAGGCGCTTGCCTATTTCGAACGCTACCGGGCGCGCGAAAGGCTGCTGGCCCGCGCCGAATTGCGCGCGCTCGAAGCCCAGCTCAATCCGCATTTCCTGTTCAACACGCTCAACGCCATCTCCGCGCTGGGCTACCGCGATCCGGAAAAAGCCGATGCCGCGCTCACGCAACTGAGCGATCTGCTGCGCGGCACGCTGAAGGAACGGCCGCAATTTGTCCCGCTGCGCAGCGAAATCGGATTCGTGAAGGATTATCTGGAAATCCATCAGCTCCTGATGCCCGGCCAGATGGATGTCCGGTTCGGCATCGAAGCCTCCGTCTGGGATGCGGCCGTGCCGGCCATGATTCTCCAGCCGCTTGTGGAAAATGCCATAGCGCACGGCATCGCAAAGCTGCCCAAGGGCGGCCTTCTTTCGCTTTCGGCCGCCCGGGAAGGCCAGACGCTCGTGCTCTGCGTCGCAAATCCGCTGCCGCCGGCGCAAGGCGCGTCTTCCGGCGCGGGCATCGGCCTTGCCAATGTGCGCGAAAGGCTGCGGGTGCTTTATGGGGAATCCTGGCGGCTGTCGCTCGCGCGCTCCGGGCACGACTGCGTGGCGCGCATCGAAATTCCCTTCGCCGAGGCGCGGCCATGACGCCCATCCGCGCCCTCATCGTGGACGATGTGCCGCTCGCGCGCGAACGGGTGCGGCTTTATCTGAAGGACGAACCGGATGTCGAGGTGGTGGGCGAATCCGCAAACGGCGCAGAGGCGGTGCGCGCCATCGCGGCGCTTTCCCCCGATCTTGTTTTCCTCGATGTGCAGCTTCCCGATTTCGACGGGTTCGAGATTGTCCGGCGCCTGCCGGAAAACGTGCGGCCGGTGGTGATCTATCTCACCGCCCATGACGACAAGGCGATTCATGCGTTCGAGGTCAACGCACTCGACTATCTTGCCAAGCCCTTCGACCGCGCTCGTTTCGCGCGCGCGCTCAACCGGGCCCGCGGCGAGCTTGCGCACCGGCGCGGGGCCGATGCGCGGCCGCGCGAATACCTGAAACGCCTCGCCATAAGGGAAAAGGGCCGCACCGACGTCGTGGCGACCGCCGATGTGGACTACATCGATGTCGCGGGCCATTACCTGTGCGTGCATGCCGGCAAGGAGGTGCATCTCATCCGCGGCACGCTGAACGAGCTCGAGCCCGAGCTCGATCCGGGCGAATTTGCGCGCATCCACAAGGGCGTCATCGTCCGGCTCGACCGGGTGAAGTCGCTTGCCGCGCGCCGCAACGGCGATTGCGACGTGATTCTGAAAAACGGCACCAGGCTCCTCTCAAGCCGCACCTATGGCGACCGGCTGCGCACAAGGCTTGGCCTTCCGGGCGCCTGACAGCGCACGGCTCATGCCGTCCTGTGCACGGCTTGCGCCATTTTCCGCCGCCCCGGCTTGAGGCGCAGCCGCCAGCGCCCCATCTCCTGCCTGGGACGGAGGAGCAGGATGCGGATCGTTCTTTCGGCAATTTTGGCAGTTCTTTTTTGCGTCAACGGCGCGGCGGCGGAATCGGCCAACAGCTTTGCGATTCGCAACGTGCGCGTGTTCGACGGGGACAAGTTCATTCCGCGCGCCAACGTGATCGTGGAAAACGGGCGCATTGCGGCCGTGGGCGCCGATGCAGCCATTCCCCCGGGCCTTCCGGTGATCGACGGCGCGGGCAAGACGCTGCTTCCCGGGCTGATCGATTCCCATGTGCATGTCTTTCCCGGCGCGCAAAACGACGCGTTGCGCTTCGGCGTGACGACAGAGCTCGACATGTTCGATCTGGCGCGCGATTTCGCGCACTGGAAGGCGCAGCGCCTGTCGCTTGCACGAACGGCGCAGGCCGACACCTGGGCGGCGGGCCTTGGCGTCACCGTGCCGGGCGGAGCGCCGCTCGGAATGATGCGGCCCGAGATGCGCAAGACCGTGCCCACGCTGGCGCGCGCGGCGGATGCCAAAGCCTTCGTGGATGCGCGCGCCGCCGAAGGCTCCGACTACATCAAGGTCTTCATCGAGGATCTTTCGGAATATGGCGGCAAGCGCACCATGCCCACGCTCTCGCGCGATGAAGTGTGCGCGGTCGTCGCCGCCGCCCACAGCGACCGTCTTGCGGCCATTGTCCATGCGCAGGCCGAATGGGCGGCAAGGGAAGCGATTGCCTGCGGCGCAGACGGGCTTGCGCACATGTTCGTGGACGCCAGGGCCGATGCCTCGTTCGTCGCGCTGGCGAAATCGCGCCATGTGTTCGTGGAAACAACCGACGATGTGTGGGCCGGTGCGTCCGGGGCCGGGCTTGCGAAGGCTCTTGCGGCTGATCCGCGCGTTGCGCCCTACCTGTCGCCGTTCCAGAAGCAGACGCTTCAGGCATCGGAGGCGAAAACCTTTCCGCAATTCTTCCGCAACGCGCTTGCCAACACCAGGGCGCTGCACGCGGCGGGCATTCCGCTCTTGGCGGGAACCGATGCGCCCAATCCGGCCACCGCGCACGGGGCTTCGCTGCACGAGGAATTGCAGATTCTGGTGATGGCGGGCTTCACGCCGGAAGAAGCGCTGAACGCCGCCACCGGATTGCCCGCGCGGATTTTCCACCTCGGCGACCGCGGCCGCATAGCGGCGGGCTGTCGCGCCGATCTTCTTCTGGTCAACGGCAATCCCGCCAAAGACATCTCCGATACGCTCGACATCGCGCGCATCTGGAAGAACGGCTTTGCGATCGATCGGGCGCCTGCGGCCGCGGAAAGAAAGGCCGCGCCATGACATCCGATACGCTCGTCGTGCCCCCTGTGGGCGCGTCCCGGCGCATTGGCGCGATCGTCATCTGCGTGGCGATGTTTGCAATTTATATCGCCCTGCTTCAGGCGCTGATCCACGTCGCATCGCCGTGGTACAAAGCCTTGCCGATGCCGGCGGGCGCGCCCGCGGTGTGGTGGCGCGTCCTGAAAAACCTGGCGCTGGTCGGACCGGCCGATGTGATTGCGGGCGTGATGCCGGTTTATCTTTATTGCCTCGTCCGGCGGCAAAGTTTTGCCGATCTCGGGTTCAACCGGCGCGGAACGGCGCTGGCCTGGGCGGTGGTTCTTCTGGCGCAGGCCGGGCTCATCTGGTTCGATTCCACGCTGGGGCCGGTGGGAAAGGCGCCGGGGTTCCTGTCGCCCTATGCCCTGATGGCCTCTGCGCTTGTGGGGCCGTGTGCCGCCTTTGCGGAGGAAACTTTCTTCCGCGGGTTCCTGATGGATGCGCTGCGGCGCGGCGGCTTCGGCCCGCTGCTGCAATGCGTGATCTCGGGCATCTTCTTCGGGCTTGCGCACTTTTCCTATGTGGCGGGGCCGGGCGGCTGGTCGATCCCGGTTTTCACCGGCGCGCTCGGCGTCTTCTGGTCTTTCGTTTACGTCCTGGGCAAGCGCAGCCTGTGGCCGACCATTGTTGCGCACATCATCAACGATGCGGTCCTCATCCCCAGCGTGTTCTACCTTATCCTCAGCCACGCGCATTGAAGCGCGCGCCGGAACGGTCATTCGCCGAACAGGCCGTTGATGATGTCGTCGAGCGTCGTGGGCTTTTTGCGCGGCGTGACGTCGGATGCGACAAGGGTCGTTCCCGCAAGCGGCCTCGCCGGCAGTCCCTGCTCGGCCTCTTCCATGAAGGCGTGGAAGATTCGCGCGGGCAACCCGCCGCCGGTTGCCTTTTTCATCGGCGCGTTGTCGTCGTTGCCGATCCACACCCCGCACACCAGATCGGCGGTGAAGCCCACAAACCAGGCGTCGCGGAAATCCTGCGTGGTGCCGGTCTTGCCCGCGCTGGGGCGCTCGGAAAGTCTCGCGGCGCGTCCGGTGCCCTCGGTCACCGTGGCCACCATCAGGCCGGTCACGAGCGCCGCACTTTCCGGCGCCGCCACCTGCACGGGCGGCGGGGCCTTGCGCTGAAAGAGCACTTTGCCGCGGCGGGTGGTGATGCGCAGGATGGCAAAGGGCGGAGCAGCCTTGCCGCCGTTGGCGAAAGGCACATAGGCGGCGGTCAGCTCGAACGGCGTGACCTCCGAAGATCCCAGCGCGATCGAAGGCACCGCCTCAAGCGTGGAACTGATGCCCAGCCGGTGGGCCGTGGCCGCCACGGTTCCGGGGCCGACTTCTTCGGTCAGCTGCGCCGCGACCGCATTGGACGACACCGCAAAGGCCCGCGTCAGCGTAATTTCGCCTTCGAACTTTCCTTCGTAATCGGCGGGTTTCCAGCCGTGAATGTCCACCGGTCCGTCCATCATCAGATCGTCGGGTTTGCGCCCGCGCTCGAAGGCCGCCAGATAGACGAAAGGCTTGAAGGCCGAGCCCGGCTGGCGCTCGGCGTCGGTGGCGCGATTGTAGGGGCTGTCGGTGTAATTGCGCCCGCCCACCATGGCGCGCACCGCCCCGTCCGGCGTCATCGCCACGAGTGCGGCCTGGCTTGCGTTCAGCTTTGCGCCATCCAGCGCAAGGCCCGCCGCAACCGCATGCTCGGCCTCGGCCTGAAGATCCAGATCGAAGGTCGTCTCCACGATGATGGGTTCATGCGCTTCGGCCGCCGGGTTGGTGAGCCTTGCCAGAATCCAGTCCACGAAATAGCCGCTGCCCGGGGAAGCGCCGCGCATCACGCGCGGGCGCGTGGCTTCCGCAAGCGCCTTTGTCGTGCCGTCGATAAAGCCGGCATCGGCCATGGCGTCGAGCACCACTCTGGCGCGCGCCATGGAAGCATCGGCGTCGGCCAGCGGATTGTAGCGCGCGGGCGCCTTCACGCTGCCCGCCAGCATCGCCGCTTCGGTGAGCGAAAGTTTCTCGGCGGGCTTGCCGAAAAAGCGCTCGGCCGCGGCCTCGATGCCGTAAACGCCGGCGCCGAAATAGACGCGGTTGAGATAAAGCGTGAGGATCTGATCCTTGCTGTAGCGCGATTCCAGATAGAGCGCGAGAATCGCTTCTTCCACCTTGCGGTCGAAAGTGCGGTTGGGATCGAGAAAAAGATTCTTGGCGAGCTGCTGGGTGATGGTCGAGCCGCCCTGCACGACTTCGCCCTGCGTGAGGTCTTCCAGGCCCGCGCGCGCCATGCCGATGGGATCCAGTCCGAAATGCTCGCGGAAGCGGCGGTCCTCGATGGCGATGAAGGCGTTGGACACATAGGGCGGAAGCTCGCTCACGCTCACCATCTGGCCGTGGGTCAGGCCGCGGCGCGCGATCAGCCGCCCGCGATCGTCCAGAATCGTGATGTCGTGCGCGGATACTTCCGTCAGCAGATTGGCCGTGTCGGGAAGACTGGAAATCCAGTGCGAAATGGTGAGCGCGGCAAAAATTGCGCCCCAGGCCGCAAGCAGCGTCAGCGCATAAGGCCAGGTGCGCGCGCGCTTCTTCGGGCGCGGCGGGCGTGCTGCGGGGGCCTTGTCTTTTGCCTGTTTGCCCAAACCGGTCGCTTTCCGGAGGATGCCCTCGCGGCCGGTTCTAGGCGCCAAGCGTTAACGGGCGTTAAACACTGGCGGCGGGCGCGCAGATCGCCTTGCGGCGCGGCCTAAATCGGCGATATTGCAGCATCATTTCGCCAAATGGCCCCGGGGTGACCAGGCAGCGCCGCCCGCCCGTTGAACCAATATGTGCCAGATCGAGGGGCCCATGAACGGCGCCGCACGAACCCAGGGCCTATGGACGCTGCTTGAAAGGCCGCGCGCGGTCTATTCGATTCTCATCCTTTATTGCCTCCTGCATTTTGTCCTGCGGCTTGCGCTCAGTCCGAACTACGGGGTGGGCGAAGCCGGGCCGATGCTGTTCAACCAGGGTTTTCCGTGGGCCCGTCATTTCGGAGAGCCGCCGCTTTACGATTGGCTCGCCTGGGCGGTGGCGGCCGTGTCCGCAAACAGCCGGGCTGCCTTCTTCCTTCTGAAATACGCGATCATGGCGGCGGGGTTTGCCGGCTATTTTTCGGCCGCGCGAATCCTCATTGGCGATGCCAAGCTTGCGGCGCTGTCGGTCTTCGGGCTGCTCTCGACCTTCGCTGCCGGTTACGTCTTTCACGCCGGCTTCACGCACAGCATCCTTCTGGCCGCCATGTCCGGCCTGTTTCTGTGGGCGCTGGCGCGCGCGATCGCCGCGGGCGGGCTTGCCGATTATCTGCTTCTTGGAATCGCGGCCGGGCTTGGCGCGCTTTCGGCATATGTCTTTGCGCTGATGCCGGCCGCCTTTGCGGTCGCGATTGCGCTCACACCGGCTTTGCGCCGCCGCGTGCGCCCGCTGCCCCTGGCAGGAGCGCTTCTGGCTGCAATCGCGATTGCCGTTCCTTATGCGTGGTGGTCGCAGGCCAATTGGCTGGCGGCGCTCGGCGGAGCTGCGGCTGAATCGGGCGCGTCCGCATTGGGCTCGGGCAATTTGCTCCGGAACAGCGTGCGGTTCGCCGAGGCGGCCTTTGAATTTCTCGTGCCGCTCATCCCGGCATTTCCGATTGTCTATCGCAGGGCGTCGAAACCGTTGGCATCCGGAATCGGCAACGAACGCGACTTTGCCTGGCTCAGGGCCTGTGGCGTTGCAATGCTTGTGGCGGTTGCGGCGATGTGGGCGGGAGCTGTTGTCCTGGGCGGCGCCGGATTCGACAAGGGTTGGGTGTTTCCTGTGCTGATGCCGCTGCCGATCTGGCTGTTCCTGCGGGCAAAGCTGTCGGGCGCGGACGACAGGGCGAACACGATCTTTCTTGCCTTTGCGGGGCTGTTTGCGCTCGGCGTATTTGTCGCCCGCCCGGTGGTCTATCTGACGGGCGCTGCGCATTGCCACTCATGCCGCGAATACTGGCCGATGGCCGCCTACGCGCAGTCGCTGGAACGCGCCGGCTTCTACCGGGGAACCATCGTCGCGTCCGGCGCCGATCTGGGCGGAAACATCCGCTATGTGATGCCCGATTCGCGCGTGGTCGTGCCCGGCTACCGGCCTTCGGTGTTCGGCCAAGCCCGGGGCGGGCAGTGCCTTGTCGTCTGGCGCGGAAAGGCGGAGATGCCGAAGGACGAGGCGGCTTATCTGCGCGACATATTGCACGCCAGGGCCGGATCCGATGCCATGCGCGGCAATGTGCTGGCGTCCCTGATCACCAGCCGGTCGCGCTTCGACACGCTGAATTATGTGCTGCTGCCGTCCGGCAGCGGGCTGTGCAACTGATGCTCAGTGATGCGCCGGCGGGGCCGGCGGCGCCGGCGGTGCGGGCATCGGCGGGCTGGGCGGCGCCGGCGGCTTCATCGGCGGAAAATGCCCGTCGCCCACATGCACATCCGCCATGCCGCTCGACGACATGCTGCCGGAATAGGACTTGATCCAGACGTCGCCCGATCCGATGGCGCTGATCTGCGGATTGTTGGCCTGCCCGCCGAAGATGACATCGCCGCCGCCGACCATCGAAACCTTGAAGGGGTCGGCTGTGCCGCCCAGGATGTGCACATCGCCGGAACCGGCAAGCGAAAGCGAAACCGGTCCGTTGACGCGGCCCACGCTTACATCGCCCGAACCGGCAATGCTCGCCTTGAGACCGCCGCCCACATCGCCGATGTCCGTATCGCCCGATCCGGCCACCTCGATGTCGGCGCTTCCCACATTGCCGACCTTCACGTCGCCGGAACCGGCCACATCGATCGAAAGATTGCCTCTCACGGCCGTGATGGACGTGTCGCCGCCGCCCACGATCTTGATCTTGGCGTCGGCAACCCGCCCGCTCTTCAGGTCGGAGTTGATGGCCTCGACATACAGATGGCCGTCCAGGTCGCCCATCGTGATGTCGCCGATCTGCTTGTTGATATTGACGTCGCTGCCGCGCGGCACCGTGATGGCGATGCGCGCGCGCGAATGTTCATCGGCCACGTCCGAATAGTCGAACCACTTTGTCCAGTCCCAGACCGAAAAGCTGTGATGGGCGTTGCGCGGGCCTTCCACCGTCAGCCTGTCGCCCTGCGCCTGAACGCGCATCGGGTCCACCAGAAAGCGCGGCCCGGAAATCTGCACGGTCATCGGTCCGCTGTCGGTCACGGTAATGGTGGCATTGCCCAGCACATGATCCAGGTCGAGGGAATGGGTGCTGAAGCTCTGGCTTGGCCTGGTCACCCAGGTGCGATCTTCGCCGGCATGGGCGAGCGTCGGCATGATCAGGGCCGCCGCCAGGGCGCCGCCCATAAGAATTTGTCTCATCTCGCTCATTCATCGCCTCCAGGGGCGGCCATGGCTGTCCGGAAACAGAAATAAGGCCGGCCTTGCTCGTGCGCATAGACCGGCGGAAATGCAAGCCAGCCATGCGCCGCCCGTATTGTTTTAAACTACTGGCGCCTCACGCCAAAAGCCGGTAGCCGCCGCTTTCCGTCACCAGGATCTGGGCCTCGGCCGGGTTGGCTTCGATCTTCTGGCGCAAACGGTAAATATGGGTTTCCAGCGTGTGGGTGGTGACGGCGGGGTTATAGCCCCAGACCTCGTGCAGAAGGGTATCGCGCGCCACCGTCTCGCCCGACCGGTGCAGGAATTTCAGGATATTGGTTTCCTTTTCGGTCAGCCGGATCTTCTTGCCGGCCGCATCGATCAGCATTTTGGCCGAGGGACGGAAGGTGTAGGGCCCGATCCTGTAAACGGCGTCTTCGCTCTGTTCATGGCTTCGCAGATGGGCGTGCATGCGCGCCAGAAGCACGGCAAAGCGGAACGGCTTGGTGATGTAGTCGTTGGCGCCGGCCTCAAGCCCCTTGATCGTATCCATGTCGGAATCGGCGGCCGTCAGCATGATGATGGGGCAGGTCACGCCCTGATCGCGGAAATCGCGCGCAAGATCGCGCCCGTCGCCGTCGGGCAGCCCCACATCCAGAATCATCAGGTCATAAAGGCCTTCGCGGGCCCTGGCGCGCGCGTCGGAAACGGTGGCGGCCTCCACCGGCGCGAACTCGCCGTTCGCCGCCAACTGCTCGGCGAGCGAGCTGCGAAGCATCTGGTCGTCGTCAACCAGCAATATGCGCCTGGCGCTGGGCATGCATTCTCCTTTGCCGGACCGCACTCTACCCGCTTTCCGGGCCGAAGGTGTATGTGGGGTCCATGGCATTGCGGTCAACTGCCGGACACCGGAAGGGCAAAGGCGCTGCGGCATCATCGTCCGCGGCGCTGGTCCATGTCGCCCGCGCGGTCGCCGCATTTCGCGCGGGCCGGCCGGTGGCGATTTCCGGCAGCGCAGGCGTTCTGGCGCTGGCGGTGGAAACGGCGCCGGACCGCGCGCTGAAGACGCTGCTTGCGGGGCGAAAGCCCGCCGTTCTGGTGCTCACCCATGCGCGGGCGCGCACGCTCAAGATCAGGGTTTACACGCCGGATGTCGTGGCGCTGCCGCTTCCGCGCGATGCGCAGATGGCGAAGCTGCGCGCGATCGCCGACCCCACGAAGGATCTGGCCGAACCGATGAAAGGGCCGTTTGAACCGGTTCGCGGCCGGATTTCGGAAAATCTTGCGCTGGCCGTGCGGCTTGCGAAGCTTTCCGGGCTGTTGCCAGCGGTGGTCGCCGCGCAAGGGGCGTCCGCGCCCAACAATGCGGCGCGCATCCGGGCGAAGGATATCGCCGCCTATGATGAAGAAAGCGCGCGCACGCTGTCGATTGTCACCCGGGCAAGCGTGCCGCTCGAAGGCGCCGAGCAGGCAGAGCTTGTCGCCTTCCGGTCGGGCGTTGTGGGGCCGGAGCATTATGCCGTCGTGATCAACGCGCCGTCCGCGCAGAAGCCGGTGCTGACCAGGCTTCATTCGGAATGTTTCACCGGCGATCTTCTGGGCTCGCTCAAATGCGATTGCGGCGCGCAGCTGCGGGGCGCAATCCGGACGATTTCGAAAGCCGGCGGCGGCGTACTTCTCTATCTCGCGCAGGAAGGCCGCGGCATCGGGCTCGTCAACAAGCTCAGGGCCTATCGTCTGCAGGATCAGGGATTTGACACGATGGAAGCCAACGAAAGGCTGGGCTTCGAACCCGACGAGCGGCTTTATGCGATTGCGGCGAAGATGCTGAAGCTTCTGGGCTACCGTTCGGTGCGCCTTCTCACCAACAATCCCGCCAAGATCGGGGCGCTGAAATCCCGCGGCATCCGGGTCGCCGAGCGGGTGGCGCACGCCTTTCCCGACAATCCCCACAACCGTCATTATCTCCAGGCCAAGGCGCGGGCGGGGCACCTGCTTTAGGCCGCGCGGGGGCGTTGCGGGCCCCGGCAGAAATTGCCGGGCGCGAGACCCTCGCGCGCGATTTCCTCGGGCTTTGCGCCGCTTTGCGGCTGGCAGGGCGCTTGCTTCTGTCCTGCCGGAAAGGGAGCAGAATGGCCGTCCCCGATTTCGCCCAGGGCGTGAAAGGCACCATCTTTCCGATGGTGGACAAGACGCCGTGGAATCCGGCAAGGCAATCCGCATCCGCGGCCAGGCCGGCCGCGTCCACGGCGGCGAATGCCGCTTCTCCGCAACCGGCCGATATGGGCTCGGTGTTCGACAACCTTCTCGACATCGTCAATCCGCTCCAGCACCTTCCCGTCGTCAGCACGCTTTATCGCGCCTCGAGCGGCGACCGGATCGGCGATTTCGAACAGATTGCCGGCGACACGCTTTATGGCGGCCCGCTCGGGCTTGTGACGTCGCTCGCCGATCTGGCCTTCAAGGAATTCACGGGAAAGAACATCGGCGACACGGTGCTTGCCATGCTGACGGGCGAGGATGCAGGCGCCGGCCCCACACAGGTCGCATCGAACAGTCCGCCGCCGCCAAAGCCCGCGGCAGCTTCGGCGGAAAAGACCGCAAATCTTTCGCCCGCGCCGCTTGCGGCGGCCGCGCCGCGGCAACTGTATCCGGCCTCGCCGGCCATTTCGGCGCAAACAGCCGCCTCGCCCGATCTTCAGGCGCTGCAGGAAGCCATCCGCAGGAACGGGCTCGACGCCGACCTCGGCATGCGCGCAACGCTTGCCTATCAGCAGTCGCTGGCCGCAAACGGCGCCAATGCGGCGGTTGTCCGCTGATCCGGCCGCCCGATCAAATTTCACCCATAGTTCCCGGAACGCTTTGGAAGCATGCACTTTACCTAAGCGCAATTGCCAGCGCAGGAGGTGTCAATGGCCGGCATGCTTTCCGATTTCCGCAACAATCTTCCATCCTTTACGAGCAACAATGGTTCGGTCCTCGGCCTTTGGCGCGAGATGGACCGGCTGTTTGAAGACCTGACGCGCGGCTTTACACCGCCGCTGCACCAGGGCGCCGGTTTCATCAATCCCGCTGTCGATATCAGCGAAGACGAGAAGGGCCTTGAGCTCAAGGCGGAGCTCCCGGGCCTCGACCGGCGGGATATCGACATCGAATATTCCGATGGCACGCTCACGCTGCGGGCCGAACGGAAATTCGAAAGGGACGAGAAGGACGAAAAGAAGCACTATCATCTGGTGGAGCGCGCCTCAGGCACCTATCTGCGCCGCTTCCGGCTGCCGTTCGAACCGGATCCCGGCTCGATCGAGGCGTCCTACGAGAACGGCGTGCTTCGGCTGCGCATTCCAAGGCCGGATAGTGCCAAGGTGCAGGCGAAGAAGATCGAGGTCGGGCCGCCGCGCTGAAGACGGGCCGGCGGTTCAGTCCTTCGCGGGTTGCTTTCGCGCGCCGAAAATCGCGGTGCCGATGCGCACATGCGTGGCGCCGAACCGGATTGCGGTCTCGAAATCCTCGCTCATGCCCATGCTGAGCAGGGCAAGCCCGGTCTCGCGCGCCAGCTTCTGCAGCAGCGCGAAATGCGGCGCCGGGTTCTCGCCCGCCGGCGGGATGCACATCAGGCCCTTGACCGGCAGCCCGAGTTCGTCGCGCGCATGGGCAATCAGGGAAGGGGCGTCTTTGGGCGCAACGCCCGCCTTCTGCGGTTCTTCGCCCGTGTTCACTTCGACGAAGAGCGTGGGCCAGCGTTTTGCGCGCTCGCATTCCGCCTTCAGGACATCGGCAAGCTTTGGCCGGTCAAGCGTATGGATGACGTCGAACAGCGCCACCGCCTCGCGCACCTTGTTGGTCTGCAGCGGCCCGATCAGGTGCAGCTCGACGCCGGGGAACCCGGCTTTCAGCGCCGGCCATTTGGCCTTTGCTTCCTGCACCCGGTTCTCGCCGAAACTGCGGTGACCGGCCAGAAGTACCGGGCGGATGACATCTTCGCCGTGCGTCTTCGTCACCGCGACCAGCGTTGTGAAGGGTGCCGGGGCAATGGCGCTCTTTCGCGCCGCCTCGATGCGCGCAAGAATGGCCGCGAGTGCTTCGGCGGAATCGGACATGGGCACAGACAATCTTGACCGCGCTCAACTCGCAAGGGCGGCCTTCCGGATGCGGCGCACGAGCGCATTCGGCCGGTTGCCGCCGCTTGTCCTGTTGACCGATGACGAGCGGCTGCCCGATCCGCTGGCTGCCGCCCGCGCCCTGCCGCGCGGAAGCCTCATCGTCCTGCGGGCGCGCCAGGCATCCCACCGTGCCAAGCTTGCGGCCGGGCTCATGCCCATTGTGCGCGCGCGGGCGCTTTACCTTTCCGTCGCAGGCGATCCGGAGCTTGCCGCGCGCATCGGCGCGCATGGCCTGCACCTGCCCGAGGCGCGCGCGCGCGAAGCCGCGCATTGGCGAAGCCTTCGCCCGGGGTGGCTCATCACCCTCTCGCAACATTCGCTGCGCATGTCCGCGGGTGCCCGCCATGCGGATGCGCTGCTGGTGTCCCCTGTTTTTGCCACGGCAAGCCACCCGGGCCGCGCCGCCATCGGCGCGCTCCGGCTTGGTTCTTACGCGCGCAAATGCGTCCGGCCGCTCTATGCGCTGGGCGGCGTCAATGCGAGGAATGCCCGGCCCCTGAAAGGCATGCCGCTTGCCGGGCTGGCCGCGATCGGGGCGCTTGCTGTTATTAAGCCTTTATAATGTCAGCAGAACCGGCGCCTTGCAGGCGTTGCGCGGACCCACCACCCCAAGTATAAGCCGCAAAGGCTCGCGGGACGGAAATTCATGAAGAATTGCATGCGCTATGTGGCTGTCGGCCTGACCGCCCTGTTGCTTTCGGCCTGCGGCTCCAGCAGCAGCGACGATGTGAACGCCGATACCGGCGCCATTGCCGGCACGAGCGGCCGCATCACATTGGGCGTGAACAAATACCTCTGGCACGCCACGCTCGACACGCTGTCCTTCATGCCTCTGGCGTCCGCCGATCCCTATGGCGGCGTCATCATCACCGACTGGTATTCGGCGCCCGAAAACCCCAACGAGCGGATGAAGCTCACCATCTATATCCTGGACCAGAGGCTGAGGGCCGACGGGCTCAAGGTCACGGTCTTCCGCCAGATTCATTCGGCCGACGGCTGGGTGGACGCCCAGGTCAATCCCGACACGGCCACCAAGCTGGAAGACGCAATCCTGACGCGCGCCCGCGAGCTCAAGCTCGCGGCCGAGGGTGCTGGCAGTTAGTCCAAACGCGCTGTAAGCCTTTTCCCGTCCGCCGGCTTTCAGCGCAAGGCAAGCGGGCGAGGGAACGAGGCTATGGCGCGTTATAACGCCAAGGAATCGGAAAAAGCGTGGCAGGCGGAATGGTCCGCCCGCAACGCCTTTGCGGCGTCCAACGATTCGCAGAAGCCCAAGTGCTACGTGCTCGAGATGTTTCCCTATCCGTCGGGGCGCATCCACATGGGGCATGTGCGCAACTATACGATGGGCGATGTGCTGGCGCGTTTCCGCCGCGCGCAGGGCTACAATGTGCTGCATCCGATGGGCTGGGATGCGTTCGGGCTTCCGGCGGAAAATGCCGCGCGGGACAAGGGGATTCATCCGCGCGACTGGACCTATGCCAACATCGCCGCCATGCGCAGCCAGCTCAAGCAGATGGGTCTGGCGATCGACTGGAGTCGCGAATTTGCCACCTGCGACGTCGAATATTACGCGCATCAGCAGCAGCTGTTTCTGGAGTTCTACAAGGCGGGCCTTGTCTATCGCGCCGAAGCCGATGTGAACTGGGATCCGGTGGATCACACCGTGCTTGCCAACGAGCAGGTGATCGACGGGCGCGGCTGGCGGTCGGGCGCGCCCGTGGAGCGGCGCAAGCTCAGCCAATGGTTCTTCCGCATCACCGCGTTCACCGACGATCTTCTTTCGGCGCTGGATAAGCTCGACCGCTGGCCGGAAAAAGTGCGCCTGATGCAGCGGAACTGGATCGGCCGGTCGGAAGGCGCGCGCTTTTCCTTCGATCTGTCGAACGGCGGCCGGGTGGAGGTGTTTTCCACCCGTCCCGACACGCTGTTCGGCGCAAGCTTTGTGGCGCTGTCGCCCGATCATCCGCTGGCCGAAGAGCTTGCGAAGAAGGACAGCAGGCTCCAGGCCTTCATCGCCGAATGTCGCCGCATCGGCACCGCCGAAGAAGCGATCGAGACGGCCGAGAAGCTGGGCTACGACACGGGCCTCAAGGCGAGCCATCCCTTCGACGCAAGCTGGAAGCTTCCCGTCTATGTCGCCAATTTCGTCCTGATGGCCTATGGCACGGGCGCGATCTTCGGCTGTCCCGCGCACGACCAGCGCGATCTGGATTTCGCGCGCAAATACGGCCTTCCGGTTCTGCCCGTGGTGGTGCCCGAAGGCATGGAGAAGAATTTCGTCATCGGCGATGAAGCCTACACCGGCCCCGGAAGGCTCGCGAACTCCCGCTTTCTCGACGGTCTCGATGTCGAAAGCGCCAGGAACGAAGCGATCAGAAGGCTGCAGGCCGAAGGCAAGGGCACGCGCGAGGTCAACTATCGCCTGCGCGACTGGCTGGTTTCGCGCCAGCGCTATTGGGGCTGTCCCATTCCCATGATCCATTGCCCGGCCTGCGGGGTGGTGCCGGCCGCCGATCTGCCCGTCAAACTTCCCGACGATGTGACGTTCGACAAGCCGGGCAATCCGCTGGAACACCACCCGGCGTGGAAGCATGTGGCCTGCCCGAAATGCGGCGGCAAGGCGACGCGCGATACCGACACGCTCGATACATTCGTGGATTCCTCGTGGTACTTCGCCCGCTTTGCCGACAACCGCGCGCAGGCGCCGGTCAATGCGAAGGCCGCGGGCTACTGGCTGCCGGTCGATCAGTATATCGGCGGAATCGAACACGCGATTCTGCATCTGCTCTATGCGCGCTTCTTCACCCGCGGCCTGCACAAATTCGGCTATGTGAATGTGGACGAGCCTTTCGCGGGCCTTTTCACGCAAGGCATGGTTTGCCACGAAACCTACCGGGCGCCGAATGGCGAATGGCTGGAGCCCGGCGAGATCGAAAAGCGCGCCGGCAAGGCCTATCTCAGGGGCACGAACACCGAAGCGGTGATCGGCCATTCCGAGAAGATGTCGAAATCCAGGAAAAACGTCATCGCGCCGGAAACCATCATCGACATTTACGGCGCCGACACGATCCGCTGGTTCATGCTCTCGGATACCCCGCCCGAACGCGACATCGAATGGACCGACGAAGGCGCGGAAGGCTCCTGGCGTTTCGTGCAGCGCGTCTGGCGCCTGGTGGAGGAAGCCGCAAATCTGCCGCCGCCGGGAACGCCGCTGCCGAAGGATCTGGCGGCGGATGCGCTCGACCTTCGCCGCGCCACGCATCGCGCCATCGCCGCGGTCACCGAAGATCTGGAAAACCTGCGCTTCAACCGCGCGGTCGCCCAGATCTATTCGCTCGCCAACGCCATGCCGGCCGATGCGAAGATCGATGGCGCGGTCCGGCGCGAAGCGCTGGAAACGCTGGTGCTGCTCATCGGCCCGATGATGCCGCATCTGGCCGAAAGCTGCTGGCGGGCCCTGGGGCACCGGCAGCTTGTCATCGAAACGCCCTGGCCCAAGGCCGATCCGGCGCTCGTCCGGTCCGATACCGTGACGATCGCCGTCCAGGTCAACGGCAAGCTCCGGGGAACGCTCGAGCTGGCGCGCGGGCTGGACAGCAAAGCCGTCGAGCAGGCGGCCCTTTTGCTGGAACCTGTGGCCCGGGCGCTCGGGGGCAAGACGCCGCGCCGTGTTATCGTCGTGCCCGAGCGGATCGTGAACATCGTCGCATGAAGGCCCGCAGCTTCTTCGCCGTGTTTGCCGCCGTTGCGCTTTCGGCCTGCGGGTTTCGCCCGCTGTACGGCAGCTTCAGCGGCGCGCCGGGAACCGTTGCCGCCTTCCATGCGATCTATGTGGAGCCGGTTCCGGAAAGCGTGGGCTATGAGCTGCGCAACACGCTGATCGATCTTCTCGATGCCGGCGGCTCGGCGGCCGGCGCGCAATATCGTCTTGCCATCACCTATCGCGAGAAAACCTATCCCGTGGCCGTGCAGAACCAGACGGTCCCGGTCGGCGCCGGCAAGACGATCAATGAAATCATCACCACGCGTTACAACTACCGGCTCGATGTCGATTACCGCCTGACCACGCCCAAAGGCGATGTCCTCACCAAGGGCGAGGAAGATGCGCTTGGCTCCTATAACGTCACCGCATCTTCGGCGGGCGCCTATGCCACCGAGGCCGCCAAACTGGATGCCCAGCGGCGCGCGGCCGATGAAATCGCCAACCGGCTGAAGCTCGATCTGGCGGTGTGGTTTGCCCATCATTCCGGTGGCGCGCGATGAGGGTGACGACCGCCGATGCCGACCGTTTTGTCGCAAAGCCGCCGAAGAATCTTCTGGCCGCGCTCATCTACGGCCCCGACGAGGGACTTGTGCGCGAGCGCGCCGAAAAACTTGCGCGCACCGTCGTCGAAGACCTGAAGGATCCGTTCCGCGTTGCGGAACTCTCCGGAGACGCCCTCGAGAAAGACCCCGCGCGGCTCGCCGATGAAGCGGCCGCGATTTCCATGCTGGGCGGGCGGCGCCTGGTGTGGGTGCGCGGCGCGGGAAACGGACTGGCCGGAATCTTCGAACGGGTTCTCGAAGAGCCGGTGGGGGAATCGCTCATCGTCGTCGAAAGCGGCGATCTCCAGAAAACCTCCGCGCTGCGCGGCGTGTTCGAGGCCGCCGGCAATGCCGCCGCCGTCGCCTGCTATCCGGACAACGAAGGCGGCATCGCCGATCTGCTGCGCGCCGCGCTCAAGGCCGACAACGTCGCCATCTCCGCCGATGCGCTTGATTTTGCGGTCGCGCATCTGGGCGCCGATCGCGGCACCACGCGCCGCGAGATCGAGAAGCTGTTGCTCTATGCCGGGCCCGGAAAAAGCATCGGCCTGGAAGAGGTGCGCGCGATTCTGGGCGATGAATCCGAGGCGCGTGTCGAAGCGGTGTGCGATGCGCTGGGCGAGGGCGATCTGAAGGGGCTCGATGTTGCGCTCGAAAAACTGTGGTCGGCGGGCGCATCCGCAACCGCGATCCTGCGCCCGGCCATGTCGCATTTTCAGCGCCTGTTGCAGGTCAAGGTTGCAACCGGCCGCGGCGAAAGCATGGATGTCGCCATGCGCAAGGGCTGGCCCCAGATCCACTTCAGCCGCGCGGCGTCGTTCAAGGCGCAGGTTTCACGCTGGCCCGAAGAGCGGATTCTGGATGCGCTCGACCAGCTGCTGGACGCCGAAGCGCTCAGCCGCACGACGGCCGTTCCCGTCGAAGCCGCTGTCGGCCGGGCGCTTTTCAACATCGCGGCCATGGCGCGCAGCCGTTGAAAGCTGTGGATGACTCCGTTTCATTTGCAGCCAACCACGGTTAGCAGCGATTTGCCATGTCCCGACAATATCTTGAATTGTGACCGTCGAAATTTTCCGCTGCGTCAGAACATCGCTTCGGCGCGATTGATGGCGGTTTTGTTTCATGCCTGAATCGGCGCCTTGGGTACGTGTCAGGGGAAGGATGCGCCGGCCGGCCGTTGCGGGCCGCGCGATGCAGAGTCATGGGCCGGCAGTTCGAATTCGATCTCAAGGAACCGGATGAAATTCTGCGGCCGCACCGGTTTGCCGAAGGGGCCCATGCGCTTCCGGTCCTGATCGAAGCCGAGGCGGGGGCCGCGGGGCGCGCGCGCCGGAAGCCCATGGCGGTCCGGCCCCGGCCCGCCATCCTGCCCGCCGATGTGGCGGCGGAAGATGCGTTCCGCCTGACCCTGCTTCAGTGCAAATGGCACATCGCCGCCAACATTCCCGCCGTCATCGACGGGCGCGAAGTCGAAGGCGTGCATCAGATGCGCGTGGGTTTCCGCAGGCTGCGCGTGGCGCTCACGTCCTTCGGCGGCGATTTCCGCACGCCCGCGCTTGAAGCCCTGCGCGAAAGGGCAAAGCGGCTGTCGGAAAAGCTTGGGCCTGCGCGCGATCTCGATGTTTTCGTCAACGAGCTGCTTGAGCCCGCGGCCAGGCACACCGACGCGCACGCCGCATTCGAACAGCTGCGCACGCGCGCCGAAGAAGCCCGCCACACCGCGTGGGATTATGCGGTGACCTATGTTTCCAGCCCCGCCTTTGCGGGCTTCATGGCGGATCTCACCGAAGCGCTTGACCGGCGCATCTGGTTCGAAGCTTCAGGCCGCGGCAAGATCACAAAGGGCCACATCGCGTTCGAAATGCCCGCCGTCAAGGTTGCCGATCGCATGCTCGATCACCGCTTCCGGCATCTGAAGAAGCGCGGCAGGCATCTCAACCATCTTTCCGATGGCGAGCGGCACAAGCTGCGCATCGCGCTCAAGAAGATGCGTTACACCTGCGAGTTTTTTGCGCCGCTTTATGAAAGCGGCCGCATCGCCAGGTTTCAGAAGCGCATGACCGCCATGCAGGACATCCTGGGCGCGCTCAATGACGTGGTGGTGGCGCGGCAGACCCTGCAGAAGCTCGTCAATGGCGAAGGCCCGCGCAACCGCGCGCCGAAGCCCGAAGTCTCCTTCGCCGCCGGAATCGTTTACGGCTATCACCTCGACCGCGCCAACAAGACCTGGACACGCGGCAAGAAGGTCTGGAAGGACTTCGTCCACACCCCACCCTTCTGGCATTCGGACACGCGGCATTAGGGCGAGAAGAAATCGCCTGCATTGAGCTTGTCCGTAGGCCTGGCGCTCGCAAGCGCGATCGCAAAACCCTCTCCGGCCTGATCGCCCGCCTTTCCCTGTCTTCGGCCCCGGGGCAGGCGGCATGGCAAATGTACCCGTTTTGTTCTTGACTACGGTCCTTATACCGCGTTATATTCCCCTTCATGAGTATGAAAGCCCAAGCCGGGTCAGGCCCGGCGCAACGGAAGGAGGGGCAGGCCAGGGCGCTTGCCCTTCTGGAAAAAGACCTGAACGAAGCCGGCAAATTCCTGGACTATTGCGTGCAGTTCGCCGTGGAGCCGGGCCCGCAAAGCTGGGATTGGCGGCTCAAGGCCATGGACACCGCCGCGCGCATGATCCGCGCGCGCTCGGCTGCGGCGGCGCTTCTGCTGCAAAACGCGCGCGAAAGCACCCACCGCGTCGTGGTCGAACACCGGGGACACCCTCCGAAAAAATCTGAAAACAACCTCCCGGCGGATGGCGGAAAATGACCCCTGCCAACAGAGGCGGCGCCCCGCGCGGCAACAGGAACGCGATGAAGACGGGCCTGCACACGGCCGAGATGAAAGCCTTTCAGCGGCGCGCGCGCGTTCTCATCCGCCGGATTCGCCTGCACATGGCGCTGTTCAGGGCGGCGGCCGGCAATCCTTCGCCGGCTGAAGCGCAAATTCCGCCACCACCGGCACATGATCGGATGCCCCTTTCCAGCCGCGCAGCTTCTTGTGAATTGCGTGATGGGTGGCCGCGCCCTTCAGTCCCGGGCTCACCCAGATATGGTCCAGCCTGCGGCCGCGATCGGAGGCGCGCCAGTCGGCTGCGCGATAGCTCCACCAGGAATAGAGCTTCCGGTCGTGCGGCACGAATTCATCGCGCGCGATGTCGCTCCAGGCGAAGGCGTCTTTCACCTCGGCCAGCAGTTCGGTCTCGATGGGGGTGTGGCTCACCACGTCCAGAAGCTGTTTGTGGTTCCACACATCGTTTTCGAGCGGCGCCACGTTGAGATCCCCCACAAGCACGACGGGCGCCCGGCGGTCATGCGGCCGGTTCCTGAAGGCGCGCGCCATCGCGGAAAGAAACGCAAGCTTGTGCGCGAATTTCGGATTGACCCTTGGATCGGGAATGTCGCCGCCGGCCGGCACGTAGAAATTGTTGAGCTCAACGCCGTTCTCAAGCACCACGCAAAGATGCCGCGCGTGGCCTTCGCGGCAGAAATCGCCGCTTGCCACGCTGCGGAACGGCAGGCGCGAAACGATGGCCACGCCGTGATAGCCCTTTTGCCCCCGGATCGCCTGATGCACATAGCCGAGCCGCCGAAGCGGCCCGGCCGGGAAAAGCTCGTCCACCACCTTCGTCTCCTGAAGGCACAGAACATCGGGTTGCTCCGCCCGCAGGAACCGGGTGACCAGATTGATGCGCTGCCGCACGGAATTGATGTTCCATGTCCCCACTTTCATGCATTCCTCCCATGCGCGGAAAGCCTTCGGCTGTTACCGGCCTGTCTTTATTCCAGCGTAATCAATGGCTTGGCAACCAATCTTCACGGAATTGAAGTGTAAATGATATATATATTGTTCATTGAATACCGATCATAAGCCGCCTATATGGATGTTGCGCCGCAACGAACCCCGGCGGCCAAAGGATGGAGCTTCGATCATGTCCCACTTCGCAAACCACACCGCCCAAGGCCCGCGCCTGAGCGATTACATCATCGGCGCGTTGACCACAGCATTGGTTATCGCGCTTGGCTTTCTCTCGCTGGCGCAGTTCACCGCCTGATCTCATGGCCCGGCCAGCCGGGCCGTCAGCGGCCAGCGGGCTTTCGGCGCGGCCGCCAGCATGTCGAACAGCCCAAGCTGGCAGCGTTCCACCCCCGCCCAGGCGATCATCGCCGCATTGTCGGTGCAAAGCCCGGGCGGGGGAATTTTTGCGGCAAAGCCCTGCGCGCGCGCGAGCGCCGAAAGAGCCTCGCCGATGGCGCGGTTCGCCGCCACGCCGCCCGCCACCACGAAGGCGGGCGATGCAGATTCCGGAAAGTCGCGCGAAAACATTTTCATCGCCGCGCGCGAACGGTCCACCAGCACGTCGATGACCGCCTGCTGGAAAGCAGCCGCAAGATCGGCGCCGGCGAATTCCTTTCGCGCCGCGATCTGGCGCAATGCCGTCTTCAGTCCGGCAAAGGAAAAATCCGCGCCCTCGCGCCCCAGCAATGGCCGCGGCAAGGCCACGCGTTTGGCATCTCCCTGTCTGGCCAGTGCTTCGATCTTCGGACCGCCGGGATAAGGCAGCGCCAGAATCTTTGCCGCCTTGTCGAAGGCTTCGCCCACCGCATCGTCGATGGTGGTTCCGTAAAGGCGAAAGCGCCCGACGCCTTCCACCGCCAGCAACTGGCAATGGCCGCCGGAAATCAGAAGCAGGAGATAGGGAAAGCCGATGCCCTCCGTCAGCCGCGCGGTCAGCGCATGCGCTTCCAGATGATTGACGGCGACAAGCGGCTTGCCGCCGGCCAGCGCCAGGGCCTTTGCCGTCATCAGTCCCACCATCACGCCGCCGATCAGGCCGGGGCCTGCGGTTGCCGCCACCGCATCCACATCGCCAAGCGGAAGTCCCGCTTCGGCCAGCGCCTGTTCCACGATGGCGTCGATGCTCTCGACATGCGCCCGCGCCGCGATTTCGGGAACCACGCCGCCATAGGCGCGATGCTCCTCGATCTGGCTCAGCACGACGTTGGAAAGAATTTCGCCCGGCCCGGGCGCTGTCCCGCGGACGACGGCGGCGGCGGTTTCGTCGCAGCTCGTTTCCAGTCCCAGAACGGTGAAAATGCGCAAAGCCCGGGATGCCATGCTAGTTTCCGCTCCGGCTCTAACGCGAATATATCCATGCCGCAAATCCCAACGCTTCGCCTCGGCACGCGCGGCTCGCAGCTTGCCCTGGCGCAGGCCCGGCTGGTACAGACGGCGCTTGCGCCCCATGCGGCCTGCCAGATCGTGACGATAAAGACGGCGGGGGACCGCATCGCCGACCGGCCGCTCGCCCAGGCCGGCGGCAAGGGGCTCTTCGTGAAAGAGCTGGAAGAAGCGCTGCTGCGGGGCGAAATCGATCTTGCTGTCCATTCCATGAAGGACCTGCCGCCCGTTCTCGCGGATGGGCTTTCGATCATTGCCTGCCTGCCGCGGGAAGATCCGTCCGATGCGTTTCTTTCTCCCGTATCGGCCACGCTCGCCGCGCTGCCGAAAGGCGCGCGCATCGGCACAAGTTCGGTGCGGCGCCAGGCGCAGATCCGCCGCGCCCGCCCGGATCTCGAGATTATGCCTTTGCGCGGCAACGTGGATACGCGCCTGCGCAAGCTCCAGGAGGGACAGTATGACGCCATGCTGCTGGCGCTTGCCGGATTGAAGCGCCTGGGACTGCAGCACCACGCAAGGCAAATTCTTCCCGCCGGGGAGTGGCTGCCGGCGCTGGCGCAGGGGGCTATCGGTGTCGAAACGCGCAACGGCGATCGCCGGGCGAATGACGCAGTCCAACACATCAACGACGAGACAACCGCCGTTGCCGTTGCATGTGAGCGCGGCTTTTCCGCAAGCCTTGGCGGCTCCTGCGCCAGCGCCATGGGGGGGCTTGCGACATTCGCCGATGGCGTTCTCGCATTTTCCGGCGAAGTGCTCGCACCCGACGGCAGCGATGCGGTAACGGCCCGATTTTCGCAACGGCTGTCCGGAGAGGCCCGAAAGGATGCCGAACGGCTGGGCCGCGAGGCCGGCCGGTCCATCCGGCCGCGCGTGCTTTCCTGGCTGAACGGCTGATGCGCGTCCTTGTCACGCGTCCCGTCGAAGAAGCGCGCGATACGGCGGCGAAACTCGAACGCATGGGTCATGCGCCGGTGATCGCGCCGCTCTTTGAGGTGCGCTATCTGAAGACTGCCGACATTTCCCTCGACGGTGTGCAGGCCGTCCTCGTGACCAGCGCAAACGGAATCCGCGCGCTGGCGTTGCACATGTCGGCGCGCGATCTTCCCGTTTTTGCGGTCGGCAGGCGCAGCGCCGAGGTCGCCCGCGCGCTCGGCTTTCACCATGTCGAGAGCGCCGATGGCGATGCGGGAGATCTGGCCGCGCTGATTGCGCGCAAACTCTCCGCCCGATCCGGCGCGCTCCTTCATGTGGGCGGCATCCATGTCGCCGATCATTTTGGCGCGCTTGAGACGGCGGGTTTTGTCGTCCGGCGCGTGTCGCTCTATGAGGCCAGGGCCCTCAAGACGCCGTCCCTGCTCATTGACAGCCTTCGTGGCAATGCGCTCGATGCGGCGCTGTTCTTTTCGCCGCGCGCTGCGCGCATTTTTGCCGAACGCGTCCGCGCGGCCGGCCTTGACGCGCATTGCAGAAGGCTCCTGGCGGCGTGCATCAGCGCGGCCGCAGCGGATGAAATTCTGGCGCTTAACTTTCACGAAATTCGCGTTGCCGCCCGGCCGGACCAGGAATTCCTGCTTGGGCTTCTGCCGGTTGAGAACGGTGCCCCCGGCCTATAGCTTCGGCCCCCTGCGGAGTAGAATGAGACGTCGAAGGAGCCCTATCCTGAAATGACCGAATCCGACGAGCCGCGGCCGTTCACAGCCCTGCCCAAGCCGGAAGCCGGTGACGAGCCCGAACCCCGCGGCCGCGAAAGGCGCGGATTTTTCGAAATGCCGGCCGGTGCCTTCGGCATTTTCCTTTTGCTGGTGCTGGCGGCGGTCTTGGGCAGCCTCATTGCGCTTTATGCGCCATGGTTTGCGGGCCGCGATTCGGCGTCGCAGGGTGACCGGTTGTCCGCGCTGGAAACGCGCGTGGATCAGATGGCGGCGGGCCAGGCGCCTGCCGCCGCCGCCCAGGTCTTTTCCGATCTGCGCCGCGACCTGAAATCGGTGTCGTCGCGGCTTGATGCCGACGAGGCGCGGCTGACCGCGATCGAAAAGAACAGCGATCAGGCAGGCGGCGCGGACGCCGCTTCGGTCAAATCCGCGCTCGATCAGGACAGGGCCGCGCTGAATGCGCTTACTGCGCGGGTCGCCAAGCTGGAGCAGGCATCGGGGGCGGCGGCCCAGCTCGGGTCGCGGCTGGATGCTGATGACAAAGCCATCGCAGAGCTTCGCAGCGGCATCGAAAGCAGCACCAGGACCATGAATGATTCCCTGGGCGGGCTTGGCGCGCGCGTCGCCACGCTCGAACACAACGCCCCGCCGCCGGATCTGGCTGAGCGGCTGAACGGCTTTGCGCTCAAGGCGGACGCCGAGGCCATCGCCGCCCGGGTGGCGAAGCTTGAGGGCAACGATCCGGTCGGCATGATTCATCGCGCCGCAGCCGTGCTGGCGCTCGCCGAACTGGTGCGCGCAACGGCCGGGTCCTCGCCCTTTGCATCCGAGCTTGCGACCTTGCGCACATTCGTGCCGGACGCGCCGGAACTGAAAGATCTTTCACGCTACGCGAAATCCGGCGCCCCGACGCACGCCATGCTGGCGGAAGAATTTCCCGCCGTTGCTGCAGACGTTCTGGCCGCGGAGCGCAATGCCAGGGCGACGGGGTGGACATCGCGCCTCTGGGCCAGCATCGCAGGCACCGTGTCCATAAGGCGCATTGGCGAAGTCAGCGGCAACGATACAGAGGCCCATCTTGCCCGGGCCGGCGGGCGGCTCGATGCCGGCGATCTGCAAGGCGCGCTGCGCGAAATGCGCGCGCTCGATTCGCCTGCGCGCGCTGCTGCGGCAGGCTGGATTGCGCGCGCCGAAACGCGGTTCGCGATTGACCGCGACACGCGCGCGCTTGCGGACAGGCTGGTGAGGGATCTGCCGCCAAAGCCGCAGCCGGGGCAGGCGGGATGATCCGTCTTCTCATGATCCTGGTCGCGGCGGTGCTGATCGCCGCAGGGTTTGCCTGGATTGCCGACCGGCATGGCGAACTGCTGTTCACCATCGACAATTACGAAGTGCGCACTTCGGCTGCTGCGGCGATCATCCTTGCCATACTTTTCGCGGCGTTCATCGGCTTTGCAACGCGCGTGGTTGCGGCAATCCTTTCCGCGCCGGGTGCGCTCGGCGACTGGTCGGCCTCGCGCCGGGCAAGGCGCGGAAACGAGGCGCTGTCACGCGGGCTTGTTGCGGCCGCTGCGGGGGATTCCTACGAGGCGCGCAAGCAGGCGGAGAAAGCGCGCAGGCTTCTGGGTGCGCCGCCCCTTGCACTCCTGCTTACGGCGCAGGCTTCGCAACTTGAAGGCGATGAAGAGGGCCAGATCTCCGCCTATCGCGCCATGCTCGATCATCCCGACACGGAGTTTCTGGGATTGCGCGGGCTTTTCATGCAGGCCATGCGCAACGAAAACATCGACGAGGCCATGAAGCTTGCGTCGCGCGCGCATGCCTTGAAGCCGCGTGCCCTGTGGGCCACCAATGCGCTGTTCGATCTCCGCTCGGCGCAACGGGATTGGACCGGCGCCAAGGCGGTCCTCGACAGCGCCGCCAAGGCCAAGATCATGGACGGCGGCCTCTTGCGCCGCCGCCGCGCGGTTCTGCTTGCAGCCGAAGCGCTCGACGCCGAAGGCCGCGGCGACAGCGAAAGGGCGCTTTCGATGGCGCTGGAAGCACTCAGCCTTTCGCCGGGCCTTGCGCCCGCCGCCGTGCTTGCGGCCAAGAAGCTCGCAGCGCAGAACCGCGCCTGGCGCGCGCAGGACATCATCGAAGCTGCCTGGACGCAATCGCCGCATCCCGATCTGGCCACCGCCTATGCGGCAATCAAGTCCGATGAAGACAGGCTCGCGCATGCCAAGCGCATGCTGGGCCTGGCCCATCTCAACCGCGATCATTTTGAAAGCCGCATGCTCGCCGCCGAGCAGGCGGTGGCGCTCAAGCAGTGGCCCGAAGCGCGGCGCGTGCTCGCCCCGTTGGCGCGCGGATTTGCCTCCACGCGCGTCTGCGCGCTGATGGCCGAAATCGAGGAAGGCGAGCATGGTGATGCGACGGCGGCGCATGGCTGGCTCATGCGCGCGGTCAAGGCTCCGCGCGATGCAGAATGGCGCTGCGCCCATTGCGGCTGGTCGAGCCCGCGCTGGCTTGCGGTCTGCGGCCATTGCGGAGCGTTCGACACGCTGGCGTGGTCGGCGCCAGGCCCCGACGCGGTGGAGAAGATTTCCGCCGCTCCGGCCGATGAAGGGCTGGCCGGGGATGTCAATGTCGATTTGCTGAAGGAAATGAAGCCGGAAAAACCAAAGGAAGCCGGGCCGCAACCGGCCCATCAGACGCGCCTGCGCGAGCAACGGGCGGCGCAAGGCCACAAGGATGAGGGGCTGATCATATTGCCGCGGCCGCCGGACGATCCGGGACCGGTTGACGACGAATTTGCGCCAGGTTGGGCAAAGGAAGGGGAAGTTCGATGAAGAAGGTCCTGGCCGTTTTGGCCGGTGTGATCGTTGTACTGACGGCGGCCTTTTATCTGTTCAGCAATCCCGATGTTCCGCGCGCGCAGCTGGAAACGAAATATGCCGTTGCCCCGTCGCAATTCGTCCAGCTACCCGATGGGGCGCGCGTGCATTACCGCGACCGTGGGCCGAAGACCGCTCCGGTGCTTGTGCTTGTGCACGGCTCCAACGCCTCGCTGTTTACATGGGAACCCTGGGCGAAGCGGTTGGGCGACAGCTTCCGCGTCATCTCGCTTGACCTGCCCGGGCATGGCCTGACGGGGGCAGTGCCTTCCGGCGATTATTCCGAGGAAGGCATGGTCCAGTTCCTCAGGGAATTTGCCGATAAGCTGTCCCTGCAGAAATTTGCGCTTGCCGGAAATTCCATGGGCGGGGCGGTTACCGCGCATTTCACCGAAGAATACCCCGGCCGCGTCACTCATCTTGTGCTGGTGGATGCTGGCGGTCTGCCGTTCAAGGCGGGCGACAGGGAACCGATAGCATTCCGGATCGCGCGCATTCCCGTGCTGCGCAATGTCATGCTCTATATCACGCCGCGCTCGATCGTGACCGAAGGGCTGAACGATGCAATCTCGCGCAAGGACATCATCAACGATCGCATGATCGACGAGTATTGGGATTTTGCCCGCATGGCCGGCACCCGCCAGGCCACGCTCGACCGGTTCTCCCTGCCATGGGACTCCTATGTGAAGGATCACATCAGTGCGATTAAAGCCCCCACGCTTATTCTGTGGGGTGCGCAGGACCATCTGATCCCGGTTGCAACCGCGCACGCCTATGCCGCGGCCATCCCCGGCGCAAAACTCATCGTTTATCCGGGTGTGGGGCATATCCCCCAGGAAGAAGTCGCGGATCGTTCCGCCGCCGATGTGCGCACGTTCCTGCAACAGTCACCTTGAAACGCTTGGCCTTCAAATGGTTGGGCGATCTTAAGGAACCGTTTACGTCTGGAGGATACAACTTACACGTGTGCACTCATGTTTGCACAACGAACCAATCCTGAAAGGCCAGGCGCGCGGTTATCCCCCGGCAGCCCGCGGGCCGGCCAGGGAGCGAACGGGCAGCGAGCAATATCGCTGCCCGTTCTTCTTTTTCCCGATCAGACTTTCGGAAGTTGTCCAAGTGCTTCGGCAACGCGCGGAATGACCGTATTCCAGTCGCCGAACTTTTCCGGACAGAAGACCCTGCTTTCCCGATACCAGGGAAAGTAGCCGGTTCCCAGCTGCGGCCAGGTGCGCCCGGCCGTCAGAAACCAGACAGGCGTGCCCACACTTGCGGCGGTCGCTGCGGCGGCGGTCGGCGCCGAAATCACAAGATCGAGCGCTGCGGACAATGCGGCCGCGCCGTCGATGTCGTCTTTCAGGTCCAGGCCCTCGATGATCTTGATGTCAACGCCGTGGCGTGCGACGGCCCGCTGAAGCTCTTCGGCGCAATCGCCATACTGGAGATTGACGAATGTGACATCGGGGGTTTTTAGGATCGGCCCCCACAGGTCAAGCGCGCTGTAATATTTGTGCCGCTTGCCGGCAAGCAGCATTGAGCGCCAGCAAATGCCAATGCAGAGCGATGTGCCGAACGACTGCAATATCTGGCGATACTGTGCCACCCGCGCGGGATCAGGCACGAGAAAAGCAGTCTTGGGGAAATCTTCGATCGCGTTGCGAAAGTGCTTCAGCGCGCTTCCCACGGGAACATAATAGTCGGGATCGCCGCTTTCGGTCGCCCATGGCACGAAGCGCAGTTCCCTAGTGTTGCCCTCCTTGTCCGTCAGTTTCCGGTCGGCATATGTGCCCACAATTGCCTGCGGAAAAGAACGCTGGAAAAGGCCGATCAGACGCCTGTCCACCGCAATCTCAAGCTTTCCTGTCTCGCCCACCGCCTGCGCCAGATCGGGAAGCACACTCGCGAACATGATTTCGTCGCCGAGCCCCTGTTCGCTGATGGCCAGAAGCCTCTTGCCCTTGAGCGGCTCTCCGTCCCAGCGGGGTGCTTTGGTCATGTAATGAACATGATCGCGGAAATGGGGATGGTTGCGGATTTCATATTCCCGGAAGCCCTCTGCGATCCGCCCCATCCCGATCAGGCAGAGACTGCGGGAATGCCGCGTCTCGATCCGTTCGGCTTCGGTGGCGGCGTGTGAAAGCGCTTTTTCATAGCAGTCCATCGCTTCTTCGAGGCGGCCAAGATGCGAATAGGCATATCCGAGGTTATGCCAGGCCCGCGGGAATTTCGGATCGAGGCGGATGCCTTCCTGATAGAACACGAGACTTTCCTCGCAGCGGCCGTCTTCGGCGAGCGAAGTGGCCAGCGTGTTCCACAGAATGGCGTGTTCGGGCATGCGAAAGATGGCAGCCCGCAACGTCTCAATTCCCTCCGACACCCGGCCGCTCTTGCAAAGAAGGCCGCCAAGGTTGTTGTAGCCCAGCGGCGAATCCGGTCTGGCCTCGATATAAAGGCGAAACATTTTTTCCGCCCAATCGAGCATTTTCTGGTTCATGGCCGAAAGGCCCAGATCCAGAATAAGGTCGCTGTCGTGGGGATCCAGTGCGAAAGCGCGCTCATACATCGCAAGCGCTTTGTGCAGGTGTCCCATGCGCTCCATGGCCATTGCCAAAAGATGAAAGCCGCGGGCGAAGGTTTCGTCTTCCTTAACCGCCTTAAGCGCGAATTTTGCGGCTTTCGGATAATCGCCGCGCTTCCAGGCTTTCAGGCCGCGGCCCAGCAAAAGGTCGGCCTTGCGCCGCGTCTCGGCCTGTTCGGAGCATCTGACCAGAATCGTGAGGTTTTCGAGCGCGCGCTTGCGCCCGGCATCGTTTACGAGACTGGCCGGATCGATTTGCGCGGCGCTGCGGGGCATGATGGTGCCTCCCCCTGGTTTGGCCCGCAATCAAAGCAAAACGTGCTTAACCTCCGGTGAACCCGGAAGCGCGCATTGCAAGCTGTTTTTTAACGTTCGGCGGTTAGGCTTTCGATCAATCAACAAGGGTTCCGCCCCGTCATGCCGCTCAAGCTGTCGCTCAAGCCGGGCGAAAAATTCGTGCTCAATGGCGCTGTCCTGACCAATGGGGACAAGCGCACGAGCCTGGTGATCCAGAACAAGGCTTGTCTTCTGCGCGAACGCGACATCATCCAGCGGAAAGACGCCAACACGCCGGTCCGGCGCATCTATTTTCCGATCATGATGATGTATCTGGACGCGGATCATCGCGACGACCACTACAACGAATTTGCGCTTCGGATGACGGAATTCATGGCCGCCATCCGCAACCGCCAGGCGCTCGCGGCCTGCGTGGAAATCAGCCGCGACGTCATGCAAGGCGCCTACTACAAGGCGCTTATGCTCTGCCGCAAGCTCTTCGATTTCGAACGGGAAAGGCTCAACTATGACGCACAAGGCTTATCAGGACACGCAGCGCATCGCTGAGGACCCCAGGGCCACCGAATACAGGCTGTTCGGCAAGGTCACTGGCGCGCTGATTGACGCGCAGAAGGCCAATGCGTCCGGCGCACCGCTGATGGAAGCGATCGACTGGAACCGGCGTCTTTGGCACACGCTCGCCACGGACTGCATGGACGACCGCAACCGTCTGCCGGTGGATTTGCGCGCCAGAATCGTATCGCTTTCGCTGTGGGTGAACCGCTATTCCAAGCAGGTCACGCGCACCGGCGCGGCCATCGATCCGCTGATCGAGGTCAACCGCACGATCATGCAGGGCCTTCAGGGCGCGGCTTGAATTTCCCCATGGACTTCGGAAGGTGAAAAAGCCGGCTCCCGAAAAGGAGCCGGTTTTTTAATAGCCGGAATCGAAATTGCCGGGCGGCAAAGTCTGCCTGTGCGAATTGCGCATTTACCATTTGTGAACCCAACAAATTCAGGCGTTTGCGGCGAAAAATCCTGGCACAGCGGTTGCGCTGGCTCGGGCAGGGGGCGCGAGGGCTCTTAAGCAAGGCGCTGCGTCCGGCCACCAGAACGGTATGGAGACACAAGCATGCTCAGCGTCAACACCAACAAGAGCGCAATGATTGCGCTGCAATACCTCAATCAGACCAACGCGCAGTTGTCCGAGACCGAAAACCGGGTCAACACCGGCCTGAAGGTGGCAACCGCCAAGGACGACGGCTCGACTTTCGCCATCGCCCAGAACATGCGCGCCGACGTCGCAGGCCTCCAGGCCGTGAGCGACAGTCTGAACCGCGGAATTTCGACCGCCGACGTCGCGTTGTCTGCCGGCCAGTCCATTTCTGACCTGCTGATCCAGATGAAGCAGAAGGCGCTTGCGGCCACCGACTCCTCGCTCGACACGTCCAGCAAGTCGGCCCTGAACGCCGACTTCCAGGCCATGCTCTCGCAGATCAATACGATCGTGCAGAACGCCAACTTCAGCGGCGCCAACCTGATCGACGGAACGACCACGCCCACCTACAGCGCGCTGGCCTCGGCAGACGGCACCAACGTGATCACGATCACCGGCGTGGACTTCACGGCCTCGACTCTTCTCGGCACGCTCGACCTGACGACCGGCTCGACAACGGCCCTGCACACCGTGTCGACCGCCATCGCCACGGTGGACACGGCCCTGGCCAGCCTTTCGGCCGGCTCGCGGAAGTTCTCGATTCAGGCCACGTTCGTGTCGGAACTGTCGGATGCGCTGACCACCGGTATCGGCAATCTGGTCGATGCTGACATGGCAAAAGAAAGCGCCCACCTCACCGCCCTGCAGACCAAGCAACAGCTGGGCGTGCAGGCGCTCTCCATCGCCAACACCGCGCCGCAGATCATTCTTTCGCTGTTCAAGTAGAATTTTCGGTATCTCCCCCTACAGACGGCGCGGAACAGGCGTTCCGTGCCGTTTTTTCTTGACCCGGCAAATTCTGCCTCCACCAACCGGCAATTTTTGCCCGTTCAATGGTGAGTTTTTGCCGGGCCTCATGTTTAGCGAAACCTTTCTTCGGCGCGGCCGGTTTCAATCGCCTCGTGCGAAAAGAAGGTTACCCAAGCGTCAATCGGTCTCCGGCATGTCAGTTGCCTTGTGAGGTCTGGGGGCAAAACGCCCCCTGGAGCAAAACGCTCGCTCGCGAGCCAGAACGGAGACACAAATGATCAGCGTAAATACAAACAGCAGCGCCATGATCGCGCTGCAGTATCTGAATCAGACCAGCGCCCAGCTGGCGCAGACCGAAAATCAGGTCAACACCGGCCTCAAGGTTTCATCCGCGAAAGACGATGGCGCCACGTTCGCCATCGCGCAGGGCATGCGCGCGGATGTGGCCGCCTATTCGGCGGTGACCGACAGCTTGAACCGGGGCGTGTCGACGGTTGACGTCGCCCTGTCTGCCGGCCAGTCCATCTCGGATCTTCTGATCCAGATGAAGCAAAAGGCCCTTGCCGCGACCGACGCCTCGCTCGATACGGCGAGCAAGACAGCGCTCAACGCGGACTTCCAGGCAATGTTGAACCAGATCAGCACGATCGTCAGCAACGCCAACTTCAACGGCGCCAACCTGATTGATGGCGCGACCACGACCAGCCTGAGCGCACTCGCGTCAACCGACGGGACAAGCGTCATCACGGTCACCGGCGTGGACTTCACGGCTTCAACGCTGATCGGCACGGCGGACCTCACGTCCGGCGCGACAACGGCGCTGCATGCCGTTTCGACCGCGATTGCGACGGTCGACAATGCTCTGGCCACTCTGTCGGCCGGCGCCAAGAAGTTCTCGATCCAGGCGACGTTCGTCCAGCAGCTGTCCGATGCCCTGACGACCGGCATCGGCAACCTGGTCGATGCGGATATGGCGAAGGAAAGCGCCATGCTCACCGCGCTGCAGACCAAGCAGCAGCTCGGCGTGCAGGCTCTGTCGATCGCCAATACGGCGCCGGAAATCGCGCTCAAACTGTTCGGCTAAGGGGATTGAGGCGGGGCCGCCTTCGCGGCTCCGCCTCCATTCTTCCGACCGGACGGCGGCGAGCCGTAACGGCTCTCGCCCCGGGGCGTCTTGGGACTCTGGGGTTCAGAACAAAAGGGCGGGCGGAAGTTCTGCGGGAAGCCGCAGGGCTCTCCGCCCGAACCTTTTTTCAATTTCACAATTTGAGATGACGCTTGAGCGCGTCGACAACGCGCTCCACGTCGTCGTCACCCATGGATGCGAACAGCGGCAAGCTGAGCGCGCGCGCGTAATAACGGTCGGCGCCCGGCAGGGAGAGCGCGCCATAGCGTCTGGTGAAATAGGGCTGGCGATGCACGGGAAGATAATGCACCTGCGTGCCAATTCCTTCCGCAGCCAGCGCGCGCATCAGCCGGCTGCGCGAAATGCCCGCCAGTTCGAAATCGATTCGCACGACGTAAAGATGCCAGGCGGGCAGGCAGGCGCGCATCCGCTTCAGCGGCCGCAGAACCGGTGCGGCGTCGGTCAATATTGCGTCGTATCTTGCGGCAAGCGCCCGGCGGCGCGCCACGAAGCGGCCAAGCTTGTTCAGTTGAGAAAGTCCAAGGGCACATTGCATGTCGTTGGCGCGCCAGTTGAAGCCGGGCTCCGTCAATTCGTAATACCAGGGATTGGGCTCGCCGTTCTCGTCGAAGGCATCCGCCGCATGTTCGAAGCGGGCGGGCTCGCGCGTCATGCCGTGGTTGCGCGCACGCTGCAGGGCCTCCGCCGCCTGCGGATCCTTCGCGGTCACGGCCCCACCTTCGCCCATGGCGATCGTTTTCACGGGGTGGAAGGAAAAGACCGTCAGGTCCGAAAAGGCATTGCTGCCGACGGGGTGGACATTTCCATCCCGCGCCACATAGGCCGTACCCAGCGCGTGGCAGGCGTCGTCCACGATCCTGGCGCCGTGGGCCTCGGCGATTTCCGCGAGCTGTTCCAGTTCGCCGCATTGGCCGTTCAGATGAACGTTGAAGACGGCGTCGGCGCCGCCGGCCCGCGCCAAAGCCGCTTCAAGATCCTGTGGCCGCATCAGCCCGGTCTCAGGGTCCACATCGGCGAACACGATTTCGGCGCCATTTAGATGCGGCGCGCTGGCCGTGGCAAGAAAGGTGACGCTCGGCACGATGACTTTTGTCCCGGGGCCAAGGTTCAATGCCCGCGCCGCCATGTGCAGCGCGCCGGTTCCGTTCGCGCAAACAACGGCATGCTGCGCGCCCACCGTTTTGGCGAGCGCGGCTTCGAAACGGGCGACAAAAGGGCCGGTTGTCAGAAGGTCTCCCCGCAGGGCTTCCGCGACCATCGCGATGTCGTCGTCGTCGACGACCTGCCGGCCGTAAGGGAGAAAAGAGTTCGAAAGCCTTGGCGGCTTCAGCGCCGGCGCGCTCATGCGAAGGCTTGCGCCAGAAGCGCCTGGAGACCGCGGGCATCCAGCCGCTCAGGATTGGCGTCGCTCGAGTAGGCGAAACCTTCGGGCACGGGCCTGGCGCCGCGGTTGATATAGGCCTCGCGCGCGGCCGCCGCAAAGCTCGCCAGAATAACGAAGCGGTCGTCCAGTTCCACTGTCCAGCGCGAATCGTCGGCCGGGATCATGATCTCGTGAAGCTTCTCGCCCGGCCGGATGCCGACGATTTTCTGACCCAGATTGGGCGCCACGGTCTTCGCCAGATCGGTTACGGTGGTGGACGCGATCTTGGGCACGAAGATTTCACCGCCGCGCATCATCTCCATGCTGGACAGCACCAGATTTACACCCTGTGTCAGCGTGATCCAGAAACGCGTCATGCGCGCATCGGTAATGGGAAGGCTTTCGGCGCCTTCCTCCACCAGCTTGCGGAAGAAGGGCAACACGCTGCCACGCGAACCCATGACGTTGCCGTAGCGCACCACGCCAAAGCGCGTGCCGTCGGCGCCCGCAAGATTGTTGGCCGCCACGAAAATCTTGTCGGACGCGAGCTTGGAGGCGCCGTAGAGATTGACAGGGTTCGCCGCCTTGTCGCTCGACAGCGCGATTACCTTCTTCACATTCCGTCTCAGCGCCGCGGAAACCACGTTCTCCGCGCCGAAAACGTTGGTGCGGATGCATTCGAAGGGATTGTATTCGGCGGTCGGCACCTGTTTCAGCGCCGCGGCGTGGATCACGTAATCGATGTCGCGCATCGCAAGCTCCAGACGATCGCGGTCGCGAACATCGCCGATGAAGTAGCGCATGAAGGGGTGGCGCTCCATCGGGAACATCTGCTGCATCTCGAACTGCTTGAGCTCGTCGCGGCTGAAGATCACCAGACGGCGCGGCTTGTACTGCTCGACGACGGTCTTGACGAAATGTTTGCCGAAAGAACCCGTGCCGCCAGTCACCAGAACCGCCTTGCCGTTCAGATCGAGCCAGGGCTGCGTGAAGTCGCGGATGGGCGCGGAGGTCTGCGGCTTCGGCGGCAGAACGGTTTGCGAAACAAGCTTGGCAGCGGCTGGCGCCATGACAACTGAGCCCCTGAATGAATTGCGAAAATAATGGCGCAGGATTGGTTAACGGCCCCTAAGCAGCCGCAATCGAAAACCTGAAACGGCGCGGACTCTGCTGGTAAACAAAAGGTTTCCGTGTCTCGTCCAGCTCCATCGCGGAAAGCATCAGCTGGCAAAACAGGCTGCCGCCGATACGCCTGTGCGTGAGCAGGCCAAGCATCGGGGCCACGGCGCGATCCACAGACACGCGGATGTTCGTCCGGCCGTCGCCCAATTCGGCCCAACCTTCGGTCATGCCGATACCGTGGGAGGCCGATACAAGAAACGAGACCGGTGCACCATGCTCGACGTTCTGGCCGGCAAGGGCAAAACGTTCCACGGTCCTGCCGCCGTTGTGGGTTGCGAGCTTCAGCCTCTCCCAGTCGAAGGCCTCCGGCAGCAGCGTGACATGGCCAAGGCGCAGCGAGCCGCGACCCCAGTCTTCCCAATGGAAAACGATGTCGAAGTCCACCTGCGGCATGGTCGCGCTGAAACGCAGCGTCTTTTCAATGGGGCCCTTCGGCGTTTCGACATGCGCGCGCAACCATATGTCGCCGCCCGCGTCCTGCCATTGGCAGGCGTCGCACCACTCCAGGTCGGTGATTTTCGGCTCGCCCGGCGCCTCAAAAACGCAATCGCCGGTGTACCAGTCCGCCTGCAACGCGATGTCGTCGAAATGTCCGTGCGGCAAACCGCCGATTGCTGCTTTGGCGTGCCCAGCGAACTTAAGACTCTCGATCGCCAGTCCGCGCCGCTGGTCCAGCCGCGCCGAAAGCATCCTGGTTTTCAGCTCAATGTGGCGGCCCTGTCTTGCTTCGGCCCCTGCGGACGCACCCTGAACCTGCGCGTGGGGCCTCGTCCATTTTTCTTCCGCGGCTTTCAGCTGCGCCACATATGCCGCCCACCGCCTGTCTGTAATATGCGTGCGGAAGTCGGATGCCCACAGATAGCAGAGCTCCTTCCAGTTATCGGCGCCGGCGTTGCGTTCAACGAGGCCGCGATAGATGCGCTCGCAAGCTGCGTTGATTGCAATGTCATCGCGGCCGGTGACCGCCCAGCGCGACAGATTGTATTTACGCTGTTTCTTCACCGGTACGGGGCACGCCGCACTTTCGAGCGAAAGCGGCCTGGCTGAATGGTCCGAAAACCCGAGAGCCTCGGATGGTGCAATCAGCCTACAACCCGGCTCGGTTGCCGCGACTTCAAGCGCCTGGGCGATCCGGGTCCATTCGCTTGTGCCGCCGAGCTGCTCCTCGGTGCGATAACGTCCGGGGCGGAAATCGAAAACCTCCGCGTCGCTGGCATAAAGACAGAATGTGCGCGCCCGCCCGTTGCGGTGACTGCGCACATAGACGGCATATTCGTCGAGCCCGATGTCGCCGTGGGCAAGGCGCTGCAATTTCTGAAAGGCGACAGTGTTCGTCCACAAAAGTCCGATATGGCCGCCATCCGCGCCCAGCGCGGTCTGCGGACGATAGCGTGTCTCGACCGGCCATTCAGGGTGATGCGCGGCCGCGTTGTCCCAGTCCGCCAGGATCGCGCGATAACCGGCGTCGCGATAAAGCTCGACCAATCCGGCCGAATAGGCCTGCTCGTTGACAAGCGCGAGCTGCGGCCTGATGCCGAACAGGTGCTCATAGATCTCCTGTCCGATCGCCAGGTTGGCTTCCGTGACCCGCCAAGGCAGCAGCGGCCCGATCGTTTGCGCATAGCCTGACCCGATCAGCTCGATTTTTCCGCAACCGATGAGCGCACGCGCCCGGCCGATCCAATCCGGATCGCGCCTGGCAATTTCTTCCAGCGTGAAGCCGGTGGCCTCGATGCCAATGGGCCCATGCGTTTCGGCAAGCCTGAGAAGCGGCCAATAGCAGCGCGCGATCACATCGTCGCGCTGCTCCTCTTCGATGGATGAAAAGGCAAGATTGAGGTGAAACAGCGCGAAGAGATGCAGTGTCGCGCTTGTCGCGGCAAGGTCGCTCTTTGGCAGCGGGGCGTTCATTGCGTTTCGATCCGCAAATGCGAAATCGCGTCGTTCGCGGCGTTCAGCGCCGCCTCGCGGGTTGCGCCGGTTGCCAGCACCATGGCGGCCGACGGCCGCTTGTCGCCGGCGGGCGGAATCACATCGCCCGGTCTTGCCGTTACGATGAGCTCGACCACCCCGGAAACGGCCTGCGCCTCTTCCACGCCCTTGATGGATGTCACACGCCCGGGCTTCGGAAAGGCGTAGCGCTGGATGACGGGCGTCTGTCGCGTTGGCTCAAGCTCATCCGGCGAGATGTCTTCGCCCAATGCCACCTTGATGGCCGCGCCGATAAAGTCCACGCCGGTGTTGAGCGGTATTTCGCGCGTACAAAAGAAACCGCCGGAAAGCCTGGCCGCCACCTCGATGACATAGGGCTTGCCGCCGTGCACCACAATATCGCCCTTGACCGTCCCATTGACGATGCCAAGCGCCGCAGCCGCGCGCGCGACCACCTGCCTGACGCTGGTCTGGATCTGTTCGGGCAAATGGCTCGGCAAATCGCCGCCATTTTCGATGAAGAAGGGGGCATAGCGTTCCAGATATTCGTAGTTGCGGTCGGAAAACCCCGGCGTGAAGCAGCGGCCACCCACGACAACCGACTCGGTGGAAACCTGCGGGCCGGAAAGATATTGCTCCACCATCACGCGCTGCGTCGGCGAATGTTGTTGCGCGAGAAGGAACGCGCGCGTGAGGTCTTCCACCTGCGCCACGCGCTGGACGCCGCGCGAACCCCTGGAATCCACGGGCTTGATCACAAGATCGCGCCCGCGTTCGATGGCCACGCGTTGAAGCGCCTGGGGCGTTTCCACTTCCGCAAACCAGGGCACGGGGACGCCCGCATCCTGAAAGCAGCGCTTCATGGCAAGCTTATCGCAGGCCTTTTCCGCGGACTTCATCGAAATTCCGCAAAGCCCCAGCCGCTCGGCCACGCGTGCGGCCGTCTTCGGCGCATCGGCTGCCACGCAGATAACGCCGTCAATTTTGCGGATCTTGCGGCTGAAGCGTTCGGCGGCGGCGGCCGTTTCATCGGCGCCATAGACGTCGGCGATCAGGCAGGAATCGGCAAATGCAAAGCCCGGTGCGTTCGGGTCGCGGTCGGAAACCACCACATAGTGCCCCATTTCCTTGGCGCGGCGGGCGGCATCGGCCGCTTCGATTCCGCCGGAAACGATCAGCAGCGTCTTGCCCATCAGAAATAGAGCCCGCCGTTCACGTTCAGCGTCTGCGCGGTGATGTAGCTTGCGGCGTCGCTTGCCAGGAACACTACGGCATCGGCCACTTCGCTCTGCGTGCCGAGCCTTTTCAGCACGATTCCTTCGGCCGCCTTCTGCACGCTGGCCGCCTTCAGGCCGGCGTCGGCCATTTCGGATGCGATCAGGCCGGCCGCAACCACATTGGAGCGTATGTTGTACTGCGCGCCGAAACGGGCGATAACCTGCGACAGCGAAATGAGCCCCGCCTTCGAAGCCGCGTAATGCGCCGTGCGCGGGCCGCCATATTGGCCGCTGACCGAGCCGATGTGAACGATGCTGCCGTTCTGCGTTTCTGCGAGCAGCGGCAGGAAAACCTGCGCGCAAACAAACGGACCCTTCAGATTGGTGGCCAAAATGGCATCCCAGTCCTGATCCGTCATCTGGTCGAAATCCGCGGGCTTGTTGATTCCGGCATTGTTCACGAGAATTGAGATCGGCCCCAGCGCGCCCTTCGCGTCCCTGGCCGCAGCCTCGACATCCGCGCGATCGGTCACATCCATCTTGACCACAATCGCCTTGCGGCCGAGCCTTTCGATGGCTTGCGCGACTGCGGTCGCCTCATCCCGCTTCTGACGGAACGTGATGGCCACGTTCGCGCCAGCCTCGGCCAGGCCGATGGCGATGGCGCGCCCGATGCCGCGGCTTGCGCCGGTCACCACCGCGTTTCTGCCTTCGAGCGAAAAGCGTAACATCAGGCATGCGCCTTGCGCGAAATGGCGCGCTTTGCAGCTTCCGCAATGAAGGGCGCGGAAATCGCAAAGTGTTCGGCAAGCTCTTCCGGCTCGCCGGATGCCCCGAACGTGTCTTTCAGCCCCACGAATTCGACAGGGCAGGGCCAGGCCCTGGCCAGCGCCTCTGCCACCGCACCGCCAAGGCCGCCATAGATATTGTGATCTTCCGCAGTCACGATTGCGCCGGTTTCGCGCGCGCAGGTTGCGATCAGCGCCTCATCGATCGGCTTGATGGTGGCCATGTTCACAACGCGCGCCGAAATGTCTTCATCCGCCAGAATGGCGGCTGCTTCCAGCGCGCGGCCCACTTCCACGCCGCAGGCGATCAGTGTCACGTCCTTGCCGTCGCGGATGATCCGTCCCTTGCCGATTTCAAACGTGTGGTCCTTGCCGAAAATCCGCTTTGCGGGGCTTCTGCCCGTGCGCATATAGACCGGGCCTTCGAATTCCAGCATCGCGCGCGTGGCAAGCGCCATTTCGGCCGGATCGGCCGGCGAAATCACCGTCATGCCCGGGATGGCGCGAAATGCAGCCAGATCTTCCAGCGCCTGTGCCGAGCCGCCGTCGGGCCCGACGTCGATTCCGGGATGGCTTGCCACGATCTTCACGTTGCGGCCCGCATAGGCGATGGACAGACGCGCCTGTTCGATTGCACGCAGGCAGAACACCGCGAAGGTTGTGACGACGGGGAGATATCCGACGGCCGACAATCCGCCCGCGGCGGCCATCATGTTCTGTTCGGCGATACCGAACTGCAGAAAACTTCCCGGAAAGGCCTTGCGGAAATGGTGCGCGCCGGTGCCGCCGGCAATATCGGCGTCCAGCACAACAAGCTTGGGAAAATCGTTGGCGCAGGCGGCCAGCGCCTTGCCAAAGGCTTCGCGCAGCGAATCGCCGCTAGTTCCGATCAGGGCGGGCGCAGGCGCGGCCGCTTCAGCTTTTTTGGCCATCGAGCAGTTCCTTGATTTCCCAAAGCGTCGCATCGAGCGCAGCCAGCGCATCTTCCGCCTGCTGGCGCGTCAGTTTCACGCTGCCATGCCATTGCGGCAGGTTTTCCATATAGGGCACGCCTTTCCCCTTGACCGTATGGCAGATAAGGGCGGCGGGCTTTTCAAAGGTTGCAGCCGCGCGGTGAAGGCCGGAAAGAATGGCCTTGATGTCATGACCGTCGATTTCCGCCACCGCCCAGTTGAAGGCACGCAGCTTCGCGGCCAGCGGTTCCAGGCCCATGATGTTTTCATTGCGGTCATCGCTCTGCATCTTGTTGTAGTCGACAAGCACGCAAAGATTGTCGAGCTTGTGATGGGCCGCGCACATGGCCGCTTCCCAGACTTCGCCCTCCTGCATCTCGCCGTCGCCGAGCAGCGCATAGACGCGCGCGGTGCTGTGCTGAAGCTTCAGGCCCATCGCCATGCCAAGCGCCACGGAAAATCCCTGGCCCAGCGAGCCTGTGCTCGTTTCGGCCCATGGCAGATCCTTCACATGCGGATGGCCCTGATAGGGGCTGTTGAGCTTCCGCAGGTTGAGGGCATCTTTCGCGTCGCAAAAGCCATAATGCGCGGCCACCGCATAAAGCGCCGGCGCCGCATGGCCTTTGGACAGGACAAACCGGTCGCGATGCGGATCGTGAATCGAATCCGGCCACAGGTTGAGTTCCGCGCCATAGAGGCACGCCAGAATGTCGGCGCAGGAAAGCGCCCCGCCGGGGTGGCCGGAGCCCGCATGATAGATCGAGGCGATCACATGGCGGCGCACGAAGCGCGCGGCCGCGGCAATGTCTTCGATCAGGCTGGGCGAGGAGATGTTGAGCGGCTGAACCCTTTGGGCGCCCTCGGTCTGGATCTCTGCTTTTGCCGGCTTCATGTTCATGCGCATCTCTGCCCCTGCGTCAGGCCGCCCGCCTGAGGCGCGCCTGCGCCACAAGATCGGAATAGAAGAGAATCTCCGCGCGCGGCGCCCGTGCGCGTGCCTCCCGCTCGATCTCGGCGGCAAAGCTGCGCGACATCACGATGATGGCGCCCACGTTGGCGTCCTTCAGCGCCTCCGCTCCCGACACCGGCACGCCGAAGCGTTCGCCGACATGGGCCTTCAGATGCGTGTCGATCAGGAGCGTGAGAATTTGCGGATCGAACCCGCCGTGAACGACAAGGCTGTCGAACAGTCGGCCGGCGCCCCAGACCGCAATGCGCTTGGGCGCAAGCTGCGCGATTTCGGCCGCAACTGCGGACAGCGCCTCGATATTCTGCGCGCGGATGGCGCCATAGGCGGCGATGAGCCTCCGCGCATTTTCCGTCTCCCGCTCGTTACGCGCGACAAGGGGAATCGAGCCGGTTCCCCTGCGAGCGACGATCAACAGATTTTCGCGGTCGTGCGGATCGGGCTTTTGCACGATCTCGAAGCCCGCGGACTCCACCATGGCGGTCAAGGTAGCCACGGAAAAATGCGTCAGATGCTTGTCGATGAACCACTCTTCCACAATGTCATGGCTTTCGATAATCGCCACATTAGGCACGTCGAGAACAAGAAGCCCGCCGGGCTTCAGCGTGCGCCAATGATCGCGCAGCACCGCAAGCGGCGATGCCAGATGTTCCAGCGTGTGGCAGGAATGAATGATGTCGAACCGGCCTGTTTCCAGCGCCGCGTCTTCGATTCGCGCGCTTATGAGTTCCGTGCGCGGAAGGCCGGCGCAAAGCCCGGCCACACGCTCGTCGGGTTCGAGCGCGACAAGCTCGGCATGAGGCGCCGCGTTTAGCAGGGCGCGCGCAAAGCTGCCGCGATTTGAACCGGCGTCCAGAATGGAAAATTCCTGCGCGAGGTCCGTGTGGCGGATCAGTGCGTCAATCGCCGCCTTGGTACGGAAGCCCTTGCCATAGCGCACATTGCCCCAATCCGCGCCGCTTGAAACGGCCATCGCGGCACGCGGCGCGCGATCGATGCGCGGCAGACTTTGCAGCAGTCCGCAATGATCGCAAAGATGGATTTTTAGTCCGCGGGTCGAGCGCTCCGGCTCGTAAACGGCTTGCAACGTGTCACGCCCGCACAGCTCGCAATTCTTGCTCATCGATGGCGTCCGGAAGGGCCCCGGTAACCATCTTTGGCGAGGTGGCGTTAATAATTCATGACATACTCGCGCCTGTTTTCGTATCCGAGCGCGCGCATCATGTCTGCGGCAATATTGTCGAACTGCTTGCGCTGCTCTTGACTCAGCAGTCTGTCCTGGGGCCGGTTCACATTGTGCGGGCGTGCGAATAACGAAAAATATTCGTCGCGGTAAGGAAGATTAAGAAATTCATAAAGGCCGCGCGCCGCCTGCGGGCTTTCGCGCAAATCCTCCAGCCGCACGAAGTGTCTGCGGGCGGGCGGCAAGCCCTCCAGCGCGCGCAGGATTACACGATTGATCTCCGCCCAATGCCAGGCGATGCGCTGAAACTGATCGTAGTGGCGAAATTGCCGTGCGCGCGGATCATCCGGCCGCGGCACGGGCCACCAGTATTTCTTTTCGGGCGGCGGGGCGCAGTTGCGGGCGGGATCGTCGCAATAGGCCTGGAAGATCTGCATGGAACGGTCATCGTAACATTCCGCGGCGAGCTTGTGGAAATAGGAACCTGCCACCTTTCGGCCGTCGCGAACCAGATGGACGAATTTGGCCTCAGGCAGGAGTGCGGCCAAATCCGGGATGAGCCAGGAAAGCTTGTTCGACGAATCGCCCCAATGAGCTTCTTCGCTGTACCGCACGGCGGCGGCATGCGTGCCCGCGAGCACGCGCCGGGCATCGGCTTCATCCGCCAGGCCCAGATATCGCTTTACGGCAAGCGGCTGGACGATATGCACCATGTATTCGTGATGCGCTTCGACGCCGGGCACGGCCGAAATCGCCTTGTGCAACATGGCCGTTCCCGACCGCCCGCTGGAAACGATGAAAAATGCAGCCGTGCGCTGGCCCATGGCCGGGGCGATCTCCCGCGTTAACGGTCTCTTAGCCTTGCTGCCTTTAGAAATGGTTAAGCTTAAGCGAATCGCTCCCGATGGCGCCGTTTCCGCTCTTCATTGCCGAAGCCTCCAGCAATCACGGCCGCGATCTTTCCCGTGCGCTGTCCTTTGTGGATGCGGCGGCCGATTGCGGCTGCGGCGCCGTGAAGTTCCAGCTCTTCAGGATCAACCGCATGTTCGCGCCGGAGATCCTGGAGCAGAGCGCCCGTCACCGCGCCCGTAAGGACTGGGAATTGCCCGTGGCACATCTGGGTCCCCTGGCCGAACGCTGCGCCCGGCGCGGCATCCAGTTTTCGTGCACGCCCTTCTATCTGGAGGCGGTCGAAGAACTCCGGCCTCACGTGGATTTCTACAAGATTGCGTCATACGAGCTGCTTTATGCCCCGCTGCTGGAAGCCTGCGCCAGGACGGGCAAGCCCGTCGTGCTTTCCACCGGCATGGCCACGATGGACGAGATCAGGCGCGCGGTGCACACGCTGTCATCCGCGGGCGCGCGCGACATCACGCTGCTGCATTGCGTATCGGCCTATCCGACGCCGGCAGATGAGGCCAACCTTTCGGCGATCGCCGCCATCCGCAAGGCCACGGGTTGCCCGACCGGCTGGTCGGATCACACGCGCAGGGCATCTGTAATCGAGCGTTCGGTGCACCATTGGGGCGCTGCGGCGGTTGAATTCCATCTCGACCTCGACGGCAAGGGCGCCGAATATGCGGCGGGCCACTGCTGGCTGCCGCAGGAAATCGCCCCTGTCATCGCACGCGTGCGCGAAGCCTTTGCCGCAGATGGCGCAGGCTTCAAGGAACCGCAGGCCTCCGAACTCGCCGATCGCGAATGGCGCGCCGATCCGGCCGATGGCATGCGGCCCCTGCGCCATGTCCGCGCCAGCTGGAAACCGGAAGCCGCATGATCCTGCCGCCGGAACCGAGCGATCATTTGCGCATCGTGGCCGTGATTCAGGCCCGCATGGGTTCCAGCCGCCTGCCGGGAAAAGTGCTCAAACCCATCGCGGGAAAGCCGCTGCTCTGGCATGTCATCGAGAAGCTGAAGAAGTCATCCCTGATCGAGGCCATTGCCGTGGCCACGTCCACCAATCCGCTGGACGATGCGATCGTGTCGTTTGCACGCGAACAGGGCATCGCCGTCGTGCGCGGGCCCGAAGAGAACGTGCTTGCGCGCTTTGCGCGCGCCGCCGAATTGATGGATGCCGATATCATCGTGCGCGTCTCCGCCGATGCCCCGTTTCTGGACGCGGGCTTCATCGATCATCTTGTTGTCTCGCTAATCGAGCAGAATGCGGACTATGTGCTGCTGGAAGACGGCGCGATCACCGCGCATGAAGGCGTCGATCCGCTGACGCGCCGGGCGCTCGACAAGCTGATGATGGACGCAAGCGAAGATCCCGTCGCGCGCGAGCACGTCACCGGCTATTTCAAGCTGCATCCGGACTTTGTGCGCATCGCGCGCGCCCCGGCCTATGCGCCGCTCGCGCGGAAGGCTGGCCGCCTGACGGTGGACACGCCCGATGATCTGGCCTTCATGGAGGCGGTTTACGAACGTCTCCATGCCAGGGCCGGCGAAGCCTCGCTGGCCGATCTTCTTTTCCTCCTGGATCGCGAACCCGGCCTTCGCAAGCTCAATGCCCATGTCAGCCAGAAAGGTCTGCAAGCATCCGGCCGGCTTGCGCTTATTCGCTGCGATGGCGGCGGCGGGTTCGGCTACGGTCACGTCAAACGCATGGTGGCGCTGGCGCGTTCCTTGCGCGACCGAGAAGGCATTGGCGCACAGTTTGCCGTCAACGGCAGCGAGGATGCCCTTCTTCCGATAAGCGGCGCGGGCTTTGAAGCGCGACTGGTCGGCCAGGACGCCCCGGCCCTGCAGGCGATGGTCAGGCAATCGGCGCCCGACATTCTGATCTGCGACATGCGCGAAGGTTTCGATGCAGTTGGGCTTCGGTCCATCGCGGAAGAAGTAAGCCTCACGGCAGTGATCGACGACGCCTCAGACCGCCGGCTTGCGGCCGATGTGGCCTACTATCCGCCGGTACCGCAGGCATCGGAACTTGTCTGGCCCGGTTCGCATTGTGCGCCAAGGATTGGATGGCAATGGGTTCTTCTGGGCATGCGCAGCGTTGCGCCGGTCGCGCGCGTTGCCGACAGGCGTCTCACGCTGCTTGTATGCATGGGCGGCAGCGATCCTGCGGGGCTGACCCTGCGCGCCGCCGAAGCCTTGCGTGAGCGCGATCCCAGTTTGCGCGTTCGTTTCGTGATCGGTCCCGGGATGGCCGATGGCGAGCGCATCGCCCGGCGCATTGCCGCGTTGTCCGCCAATTTCGAAACGGTGGAAGGGGCAAGCGATCTTTCCGCCGAGTATGGCTCCAGCGATCTGGCGTTGTGTTCATTCGGCGTTACCGCCTGCGAGCTTGCGGCATTCGGTGTTCCGGCCGTCTATCTCTGCCTCACCGAAGATCACGAGCGCTCGGCAAGCGCGTTTGAAAAAGCCGGCATGGGGCTTTCGCTCGGGCTTGCACACAGGGCCGGCGATGTCGAAATCGCCTCTGCCGTGCATGCGTTGCTCGAAAATCCCTCACGCCGCCACCAGATGCATGCCGCAGGTCTTGCCCTGATCGATGGCGAAGGCGCCAACCGTATCGCCGCCGATCTCGCCCGGGCGCTCGCCGCCCGCCGCGCAGCCCCGCTCAGGGCCGCGAACGGATAGCCTCGAGCGTCCGCTCGAACACCTCCCGCCAGTCGCCCGCGCGCGCCGGCATCATGCAGCGGCAGGCCGGCGCAAAGGGTTCGCAGTCTCGTCCGAAGCTCGTCCAGCTCCGGTCGTAGAGAATTTTGAAGGTCGGCACGCCGCAGGCCGCCGAAAGCCAGGAAACCGCTGTCGGCGCGCTCACCACGCAATCGAGCGCGCAAAGCATGGCCGCGGTGGCGTCAATCTCGTTTTTCTGGTCAAGGCCTTGCGGCACGGCGATCTTTCGCCCGCTTGTCTTTTCCAGGCGGCTGATTTCGTCATCGGCGGCATCGTATTGCGCGCATACGATTTTGCCGGGCAAGGCGCGAAGGAATTCGCCCCAGGCTTCGAGCGGCGCGTATTGCAGCGTGCGCTCGCCGCCCGTTTTTCCGCTGCGCCAGCAGATGCCCGTGCGCGGGCCCCTGGCACCAAAGACGCTGCGCCAGCTCTCCAGCCGCCCAGAATCGGGCACAAGATAGGCATGTGGCTGCGGAAAATCGCAGAGGTCGCGCCGGAACATGCGTGGCAGGCTTCCCATTTCGATGACGCGGCTGGCGCCGCCCTCGCGCCTGAGCCAGCCGTAATGCGCAAAGGTCTGTCCGCCGCGGTTTTCCATGGCGCTCGGCCGCACAATGACGCCCTCAAACGAGCGCGCGAAGAGCTGAACGAGTCTGGGCTCGCATTCCAGAACAATCGTGCCGCCGTCCTTTCGCGCGCGCGCGGCCAGATCGGGAATGAGGCTTGCGAACATGATCTGGTCGCCGATGCCCTGTTCGGCGGCCGCCAGAAGGCGTTGGGGAACGCGGCCGCCATCCCATGGCGCAAGCCTGTGATCGCGAATGATGGTCTTGCCCGGCAGTTTCAGGCGCGCTTCATAGTCGCGCCAGCCTTCGCGCAAACGTCCCATGGACAGATGCAGCATTGCACGGTTGAGCCTTAGTTGCGCGTTGGCCGGATCGCGCCTGATCGCTTGCGCATAAAGCGACAGCGCCTCTTCCTCCGCGCCCATATCGGCCCGAAGATCGGCGAGATTGCCGAGTGCGATGGCGCTATCCGGCCTGATTTGCAGGGCTTTCGCATAATGATCCAGGGCCTCCGCCGTCCGTCCGGTTTCCCGGCAGATGGAACCGAGCGTCAGCCACGCCTCCGGCGAATCCGGATGATGCGAGAGTGCCGTCAGGATCTGCGCTTCGGCTTGAGCGTATCGCCCCTGCGCGCGCAACAGATTGGCAAGGTTGACTGTTGCCTCTATCCGTCCCGGCTCCAGGGCCAGAACCTGCACAAGGAAGCGCTCGGCCGCCTCCGCCATGCCGAGCGCGCGCGCCGTGTTGCCAAGCGCAAACAACACGCGCACGTCGGCAGGGTTTTGCGCAAGGGCGCGCTCGAAATGGGAGATCGCCTCTGCGTGATGCCCCTTCGCGGAAAGGGCAAGGCCTTCGCTGTAAGGATCAGATCGCAACGACACCGCAGGGGCCATGGCCGCTTGTGCCGCGGCCGCCGTTAAGATGGCGTTAAGCACAAATTTCGCGCCTTCAGGGGCTGTTAAGCCCAAAGGGCCAAAGTTGCCGCCTCAAGTTCCGGGCGGGCGATGGCAAGCACCACAGGCATCATCAACTTCGATACGGCGTCGCTGCTGAACTACTTCAACGCGCGCATCCAGGCGTCCGTGAAGCCGTCTTCGCCTGCGGGCAGCGCGCAGAAAAATGCGCCGTCCGGCGCCGGCCCAACCCCGCCCTGGCAGGCGCCGAAGCAGACACAGGAAGCCCAGGACGCGCAGACTCTTTCCGTCACCGATTTTTTCGATGGCGCTCGCCTTAGCGCAAGCGCCGCGAACGGCAAGACGGCCGAAGACAACCAGAACCTGTTTTCGCTCTATCAGGCCGTCAATACGCTGGAAAATCTGGCGGGCCTGGCTGCGCGCGATGGGATGACGGAAGGGCAACTTGCGGGCTTCAACACCCGTTTCCAGAACGGATTGCAGCAGGTGCAATCGTTCCTCAAGACCACCACCTTCAACAATTTCACGCTTCAGGCCACAACGCCCGGCTCGTCCGTCACCAGTGCCGTAAGCATTCCGTTCGCCACGTCGCAATACACCGGCGGGACCGTCGCCAAGGGCGATGCCGTGAGCGATCCGCTGTCCGGCGTCAGCGCCTCGGACAGTTTCACGGTTTCGATCAGGAAGGGCAGCACCACAACGCCGATCGCAATCGACCTGTCGCAGGTGCAAGGGCCGCTCACGCTCGACAACATCGTCAATTACGTCAATCAGCAGATCAAGGCGGCCGGATTCTCGACCCGCTTCTCCAAGGTGATGACGGGCGGTTCGATCGACGATCCGGAAAATGCAACCTGGGGCATCGCAATTTCCGATGTGCCAAGCGAGACGGTCTCGCTGTCCTCTGCCTCGGCCACGCCGGCGCTCTATCTTGCGGGCTCGACCGGCTCGGCAACCGGAATCACGGCAGGTTCCAGCAGCGCCGATCCGGACCAGTCGGGACATCTCGTCAAGCTTTCCGGCCTCGATGCCACGCCGCAAGGTACGTTCAGCAGGAACATCGCGCCGGATTCGGGCACTGCCACCGCCCAATCCACCGCGGTCGATTCGAACGGCAATGTTTATGTCATCGGCACTTCGGCCGGCAGCTTCGGAACCCAGCTCAATCAGGCGGCGCAGGATGTCTATCTGACCAAATACGATTCAGCCGGAAATGTGCAGTGGACGCGTCTGCTTGGCGCCTCCGGCATGGCAAGCGCCTTCTCGCTCGCGGTGGATCCCGCGGGCGGCGTGGCCGTGGCGGGCTCAACAACGTCCGACCTCAGCACCACGGCCGTGGCGGATGGCAACAGCGACAGCTTTGTCGCGAAATTCGACGCCAACGGCGAGCAGAGCTGGGTTCAGCAGATTCAGACGCTCAACGCCAATCAGGGTTTTGCCGTCGGCGTCGATCAAAGCGGCAATGTCTATCTCGGCGGGCAGGCGTCCGGCGTCATCGCCTCGGGTCAATCGAATGCCGGCGGAAGCGATGCGTATCTGGCCAAATATGATTCCAGCGGCAAGCTCGTCTCGGAAAGCCAGTTCGGCACCGGCGGCGCCGACCAGGTCTCCCAACTCGCCACCGCGGCCGATGGCTCTCTGATTGCCGCCAGCGTCCAGAACGGCCACGCCATCCTGTCCAAATATGCGAATGGCGACATCACGTCCACGCCCGTCTGGCAGATGGACCTCGGCGATCTTCAGAATGGCGGCGCCATTACAGGCCTCGCGATCTCGGGCAACCAGATCTATCTTGCCGGCACGTCGTCGGGTGTGACGGGAACTGGCGCGCAGGCGGTGAATTCTCCATCCGGCATGGATGCTTTCGTGATGGGCGTCACCGACAATGGAACGGGCGCCACAGCCGGCAATCTCACCTATGTCGGCACGGGCGCCAGCGACTCGGCGGGCGCGCTCACGGTGGGAACTGACGGCACGGTCTATCTTGTGGGCAGCACCACGGGCACCTTTTCCGGACAGTCGCGCACCGTCGCGGGCACCCAAAACATGTTCGTTTCAGCCGTCAATCCGGACGGCACGATCCAATGGACGCGCCAATATGGCGGCGCAGAAGGCATCTCCACGGGCAGGGGCATTGCCATCGACGCGCAGGGATCGAGCGTGCTCGACAGCCTGGGCCTGCCGCGGGGCGAGATTGCCATTCCGCAACTCTTCGACCTTGCGGCCAACACCACGCTGCGCGCGGGCGATTCCTTCGAGATCGACGTTGCCGGAACGTCGGCGCGCAAAATCACGATCCGCATCGACGACGGCGAAACGCTGCAGACGCTCGCCACCAAGGTCAACGCGGCGCTCACGTTTGTGGGCTCGGCCAAAGTCACCTATGCGCAGGGTGGGGAAGCGTTGCAGATTTCCGTCAACCCGGGCGTCACCGCCACGCTGGTTCCGGGGCCCGATGGTTTCGACGCGCTGGGCCGGCTCGGTATTGCGGCGGGGGTGATCACAAAAGCTCCGGCCAAGGAAAGCGCCGACAGTTCTTCATCCTCCGCCAGTTCCGCCGATGCGCCGAAGGTGTTTGGCCTTGGCCTTTCCGGCAATCTCGACATTTCCACGCAGTCCGGCGCCAAGATGGCCAAGACGATGCTCAGCACGGTGCTGTCGTCCATCCGCAACGCCTACACGCAGTCGAACAATCCGTCGCCCGGCGCAACTGCATCGCCGGCCGCCGCCGGAAACGCGCCGGCCTATCTGCAGTCGCAGATCGCCAGCTACAATGTGGCCCTTGGCCTGTTCAGTTCGGGAACGCCCGGCGGAACCAGCGCCTGATATTCAGATCACGCTGTTGTAAAGCATGGCCGCGGGCCTGTTCGCGCGCGGCTGGGCGGGACGATAGGTGCGCACCGGCGCCTGCTGGCGTTCCACTTCTTCCGCAATGGCGCGGATCATGCCCTCGCTTGCATTGCGGATGCGCGTCAGCACGCGTCCATGCCGCTTCAGGGCGTCGTGAAAACGTCTTGTCGCCTGGGCGAATCTTGCACGAAGCGCGGCAGGGGCGGCTTCCGCCGCTTCGCGCGTCAGGGCCGATGCTTCGCGGACATAAATGGCCGAAAGCTGTTGCATGTCCGGCTCGATCGCGCGCATGGCCCGCGCATTGCCCTGCTCCAGCGCCGCGATGTCGGCTTCCAGCGCAGCCGAGATCCTCTCGCTCATAACAATAAGGCGCTCGATATTGGCGGAAGCACTCAATGCAGTCTCTCCTGCGCCGCCAGCAGCTCGCGCCTGATGGCCGGCGCCAGGCCGAAGCCGCCGCGGGCGGCGATCTGCTTGCCATATTCGTCCAGCATGAATGAGCGGAACATCGCTTCGCCCTGCCCGCCACCAAAGGGTCCGTCTGTCGGCACGCCGTCGAACATCGAGCCCAGAAATTGCGAAATGAACACCGCTTCGAACTGCTGCGAAACCTTGTCGACAGTCGCGCCGTCGGCCGGACGTGCAGGCGTGTTTGGAGCCTGCATGATGGCGCTCACGCCGCTCATCCGATCACCTGGATGTCGGCTTGCAGGGCACCGGCCGCCTTGATCGCCTGAAGGATCGAGATGATGTCGCGCGGCCCCACGCCCAGCGCGTTCAGGCCGCGGACCAGGCTCTGCAGATTTACCCCGTCCGACAGCACGGCCATCTTGTTGCCCTTGCTGTCGTCCACCTGGATGGATGTGCGCGGCACAACCTGCGTCTGGCCGGTCTGCGAAAATGGCAGGGGCTGGCTGACTTCGGGTGTTTCTGTCACGCGGATGGTGAGGTTGCCCTGCGCAATCGCCACCGTGGAAATGTGCACGTCCGAACCCATCACGATCACGCCGGACTGCTCGTCGATCACGACTTTCGCGGATTCGTCCGGATTGACCTTCAGCTGCTCCACGTCGTTCAGAAGCCCGACGACGCCGTTGGCGTAACCCTGCGGCACCGACAGGCGCACCGTCGAAGGATCAGTCGCCTGCGCCACATCGGTGCCGATGAAGCCGTTGATGGTGCTGGAGATGCGGGTGGCGGTCGTGAGGTCGGGATTGCGCAAGGCAAGCCTCAACGTCTGCTCGCTTGCAAGCTCGAAACCTGTTTCGCGCTCCACGATGGCGCCGTTGGCAATGCGGCCGGCCGTCGGTACGCCGCGGGTAACGCTTGCAGCCTGGCCTTGCGCCACGAAGCCGCCAATCGTCACGGCGCCTTGGGCCAGCGCATAAATGTTGCCATCGGCGCCGAACAGCGGCGTCACCAGAAGCGTGCCGCCTTCCAGGCTCTTGGCATCGCCCATGGCGCTGACCGAGACATCCATGTGCGAACCCTGCGCCGCAAAGGGCGGAAGGTTTGCCGTCACCATGACGGCGGCGACATTCTTGGTCTGCATGGTCTGGCCACGCGTGTTCACGCCCAGCCGCTCCAGCATGGTTTGCAGGCTCTGCTGTGTGAAAGGCGCGTTTCTGAGGGAATCGCCGGTGCCGTTCAGGCCGACCACAAGGCCGTATCCGACCAGCATGTTGTCGCGCACGCCCTCCACATCCACGAGATCCTTGATGCGCGAAAAGGCAAATGCCTGCAGCGGCGAAAATGCCAGCGCGGCACAGGCCAAAACGGAGATCAGCCGGACGAGGCGGTGCTGTTTGCGCATTCTGCTCACTTTGGCTGCCGCGTTGGTCGGCAGCCTTTGACAATGGACCGGCAACAGCCTTGCCAGTTTCATGCCGTGGCGCGATGTGGGAAACATCAATAAATACAGCCGCTTACAGGGCAGACGAGAGACGGGGGCGCCGCCCCCGGCATTTTTTTCCCGGCATCGGGCGCAAGTCCGATGGCCGCATGGACAGCACCCGGCTGCCTTCCTAATTTCGCCCCGCAGCGAAACGGGAATGACCGCGCGTGCCACAGGAGTATCAGCTTGTCCTGCTTCGCCATGGCGAAAGCGACTGGAACAGGAAAAATCTGTTCACCGGCTGGCGCGACGTGGATCTGACCGATCAGGGCGAAAAGGAAGCCCGCGAAGCCGGCCACATCCTGAAGACATCCGGCTTTGATTTCGATGTCGCCTTCACCTCGGTGCTGCGCCGCGCAATCAAGACCTTGTGGCTCTGCCTCGAAGAAATGGACCGGATGTGGATTCCGGTCAAAAAGCACTGGCGCCTCAACGAGCGCCATTACGGTGCGCTTCAGGGCAAGAACAAGGCCGAAGCCGTCGCACAATTTGGCGAGGCGCAGGTCAAGGAGTGGCGCCGCAGTTATGCCACGCCTCCGCCGCCCGCGGATGTGGGCAATCCCCTCGACTATCCGAAATCCGATCCGCGTTATGCCGGGCTCTCGGCGGCCGACCTTCCGCGCAGCGAGAGCCTGAAAGACGTGCTTGGCCGCGTGATGCCCTATTGGAACGATTGCATTGTGCCCGAATTGCGTGCGGGCAGGCGCGTTCTCGTTGCCGCGCACGGCAATTCCCTGCGCGCCCTGCTCAAGCATCTGGAAAATGTGAGCGATGCGGAGATTCCGGAAATCAACATTCCCACCGGAATTCCGCGCATCTATCGGCTGGACGGCAATTTCAGGACAATCGAGGCGCGCTATCTGGGCGATCCCGGCGAGATTGAAGCGAAGATCCGTTCGGTGAAGGCGCAGGCCGCAAAAAGATGACGCGCGGGCGTGGCGCGTGCGCGGAATTCCGCTAGATTCGCCGTTGTGGTGCCGAAACCCCGTATTTTCCTGCCCGCGCTTGCAGCGCTCATGGCGATGAGCGCCTGGGCTGCATCTGCGCCGTCCAAAAAGGCGCCGGGGCTGCGCGAAATGGGACCTGCCATCCCCGCGAATCAGATTTCGCGCCTGCCGTCCACGCAGGAACAATATCGCGCGCTTCGCCAGCAGATCGAACGGCGCAAACCGGCCGTCGAGAGCGCGCGGCAAAGGAGCGCGCGGCTGAAGGCACAAGCCCTGGCCCTGAAACAAAAGCTTATCGCGACCGCAGCGCGCGTTCAGGCCCTGGAAACCGAACGGGCAGGGCTTGACGCGCAAATTCGGGAGCTGTCATCGCGGGAAAAGGCGTTGTCGGAAAGTTTTGTCCGTGATCGCGTTTCCGTTTCGCACCTGCTGGCAATCCTTGAACGGCTGCAAACCGACATGCCGCCCTCCCTGGCCATGAATCCGAATGATGCGCTGGCCGCCGCGCGCGGGGCCATGGTGCTGGGCTCTTCGCTGCCGCGGGTGTACGGCGCGGCCGCCGATCTTGCGCGCAAGCTCGATGCGCTGCGCCAGACGCGCGCGGCTTTGGCGCGCAAGCGCGCGCAAGGCGTGCGCAACGCCCAGGATCTGCGGATCGCCCATGATGAGCTTGATCAACTTCTCGCGATAAAACAGCTGCAGGCCGAACAGGCGCAAAGCCAATATGCGGATTTGCAATCCAGGCTCGATGCGATCGCCGGGCAGGCTTCGGACCTGGAGGCCCTTCTTGCCAAGGTGGCGGCGCTTCGCAAGGCGCCCCAGGCGCAGGGGGTTGTGGTAGTGGCCGCCCGGAAACCGGCCGATTTGGGGGTCCCCAAGGCCGGCGCCTTGCGGCCGCCGGTGATCGGCCGGCCCGAAATCCGCACAGAGGAAGGCCCGGGGCTCGCCTATGTCACCGCGCCGGGGGCGCAGGTTGTCGCTCCTGCCGACTCCAACGTGCTTTTCGCAGGCCCTTACCATAAAACCGGGCAAGTCTTGATATTGGAAACAGGCGGCGGCTACGATCTTGTCCTTGCAGGGCTCGATCGCATTGATGTGCGGCCGGGAGATCAGCTTCTGGCGGGCGAGCCGTTGGGCACAATGCCAAAGAACCCATCCAGGCTCTATTTTGAATTGCGGCAGAACGGGCGCGCGCTCAATCCCGCGCCCTGGCTTGCCGGCCAAACGAGGAAGGCGAAAAGAACATGAAGCGTGCTGCATTTGTCGGAATCGGCGCCGTCGTCGGCTTTGTGGTCGCGCTGACACTGTTTCCGGCCGCCCACGGCGCAAGCGACATGAGCGCCTACCGGCAGCTCGACCTGTTCTCCGATGCCTTCGAGCGCGTGCGGGAAGATTACGTCCGTCCCGTTGACGACAGCGAGCTGATCGACGACGCCATCAACGGCATGGTGTCAGCGCTCGATCCGCATTCGAGCTACATGAACGCAAAAGAATTCGCCGACATGCAGATCCAGACCAAGGGCGAATTCGGCGGACTCGGCATCGAGGTCACCCAGGCCAACGGCCTCATCAAGGTGATTTCGCCGATTGACGGCACGCCCGCGGCAAGGGCCGGCATCCGCACCGGCGATTACATCGCCACGATTGACGGCATGTCGGTGCAGGGTCTTTCTCTCACCGACGCGATCAACAAGTTGCGCGGGCCGCAGGGAACAAAAGTCACGATCACAATTCTGCGCCCCGGCGCGAAAAAGCCCTTCGATGTCACGCTCACGCGCGCCATCGTGGAGGTGGATGCGGTCAAATATCACCGCGACGGCGATATCGGATACATCCGCATCGCCGCCTTCAACGAAAAGACGGCCGACGAAGTCGAAGACGCGGTTGCAAATCTGAAGAAGCAGATCGGTCCCGGCCTCAAGGGTTACATCATCGATCTCAGGAACAATCCGGGCGGGCTTCTCGATCAGGCCATCCAGGTCTCCGACGATTTCCTGAATTCCGGCGAAATCGTCTCCACGCGCGGCCGGCACCAGGATGATACCCAGCGCTATGACGCAAAGCCCGGCGATATCGCCGACGGCAAGCCGATCACCGTCCTGATCAACGGCGGAACGGCGTCTGCGTCCGAAATCGTCTCCGGGGCGTTGCAGGATCACAAGCGCGCCACGATTCTGGGCATGACGTCATTTGGCAAAGGCTCGGTGCAGACGATCATCGTCCTGGGCGATGGCCGTGGCGCCTTGCGGCTCACCACGGCGCGCTATTACACCCCGTCGGGCCGTTCGATTCAGGCCGAAGGGATTGTGCCCGATGTTGCCGTGGCGCAGGGCGATGAGGCGCAGCTTGCAAGCCTTGGTGCGTCGGAAGCCGATCTTCCGGGGCATCTGGCGGGCGACGGCGGAGCCAAGAAGCCGCAGCACATCATCAAGCCGCCGGCCGGGAAGAAGATCGACGATTTCCAGCTGTCGTATGCGCTGGATCTGATGCGCGGCAAGGTGGCCGTTGCCAGCGGCAACAAGAGCGCGAATGCGGATTGATGGAGCCGGTTGGATGAAACTCCTCTCGCTGGCAGGTCTTGGCGCGGCGGCCGGATTTTGCGCTGCGGTCGCCTTCACCCATATCGCCCAGGGCGACACCGGCGACATTCCGCCGTCCTCGTCCTACGCGCAGCTCGATCGCTTTGCCGAAGCGCTGACGAAGGTCCACGACAACTACGTGACGCCGGAAGATGACCGCACGCTCGTCGAAAACGCCATCGACGGCATGACATCCAGCCTTGATCCGCACTCCAGCTATTTCAGCCCCACCGTATTTGCCGAAATGCAGACCACGACCCAGGGACAATACGGCGGCGTTGGTCTGGTGATTGCGGTCGAAAGCGGCCAGGTGAAAGTGATATCGCCCATCGACGGCACGCCGGCCTCGCGCGCCGGGATCAAGGCGGGCGATGTCATCATGGCCATTGACGGCGTTTCGGCCCAGGGGCTCAAGCTCGATGATGTGCAGTCCAAGCTGCGCGGGCCGCAGGGAACCAAAGTCACGATCACCGTGGCGCGCGAGGGCCAGAAAGATACGATCGATTTCCATCTCGTCCGCGCGGATGTGGCCGTGGAGCCCGTCACATGGCGCACCGATGGCGATGTCGGCTACATCAAGATTCCAGCCTTCAATGACCACACCGACGATGGCGTCAAGAAAGCCGTTGCCGGGATCAAGGCGAAGCTCGGCCCCCGCCTCAAGGGCTATGTCCTGGACCTGCGCAATGACGGCGGCGGCGTGCTCGATGCAGCGATTGCGGTGTCCGACGATTTCCTCGATGGCGGCGAAATCGTTTCCACCCGCGGCCGGCACCCCGAAGACATGCAGCGCTACGACGCCCATCCCGGCGACATCGCCGACGGCAAGCCCATCCTGATCCTCACCAACGGCGGCACTGCCTCGGCGTCGGAAATCGTGGCCGGCGCGCTGCAGGATCACCGCCGCGCGAAAGTCGTGGGTACTGTCACTTTCGGCAAGGGCTCAGTGCAGACGATCATCCCGCTTAACGACGGCGAAGACGGCGCGCTGCACCTGACAACCGGGCGCTATTACGCGCCGTCCGGCCGCTCCATCCAGACGGTGGGCATCATTCCCGATTATCCGGTTGCCGCGGCCGGCAAGAAGATCGATCCCGCCGATCAGGAAATCGAAAGCGAAGCAAAGCTTCCCCACCATCTTCCGGCCGAAGGCCCGGGCGCAAATGCCACGCCACCGCCGCCCCTGCAGCCGCCGCCGGGCAAGACCTTTGATGATTTCCAGCTCGATTACGCGGTCAGCCTTCTCGACGGCACGACGCTGGCAAGCACGGCGCCAAGACCCCACGGCTGATTCGTGCGCTCAACCGTTAACCCAAGATAACCGCGCTTTCGTTAAAGTGCGGTTGCATGACGGCGAGCAGCATGGCTGAGGACGCTTCCCTCCATCGCAGAGGCGGGTTGTTTGGCGCGGCTTCCGCGCCCCTTCTGGCATGGGCTGCGTTTCTGGTGGCGCTGGCGGCGGGGGCGGGGGCGATTCTGCTGTTCGGCAATCCGCGCGCGGCCGATCCGGTTGTGCTGCTGGATCTGAAACCCGCGCAGCAGGCTGGCCTGCGCAGATTGCCGCCGCCGCCATTGCCCGCCCAGGCCCAGACGCCGCAGCCGCGCGCCACCGCCACCACGCTTCCGCCGAAGATCGTCCCGGCCGTGATCGACAAGCCGGTCTATGCCGATCATGCGCTGGTGGCCGATCCGGCCCTGCTCGAACAGACGGCGCAGGGGCCGCTGCCAAAAATCGCCGACGACGGCCGCACGCCCATGCAGGCCTATGCGCCCGTCGTTCAGACACAAAGCCGCATCCCGATCGCGGTCGTGATCGGCGGGCTTGGCATCAGCGCCAAGGCAACCGCCTCGGCGCTGTCGCAACTGCCTGCAGGCATCACGCTGTCCTTTGCCCCCTATTCGGATGATGCGCAGCGCTGGGTCTCCGAAGCCCGCCGGCTCGGCCACGAAGTGCTGCTGGAAGTGCCGATGGAGCCATATGATTTTCCGGACAGCGATCCGGGCCAGGAAACGCTGCGCGCCGGCGGCAACGAAATGGCCAATATCCAGCGCCTTGTCTGGGCGATGACGCGCTTCACCGGCTATGCGGGCGTCACCAATCTTCTGGGCGGCCGCTTCATGTCGGATCCCGAATCGCTGTCCCCCGTGATGACGTTTGTGTCGCGCCGCGGACTTCTCTTCTTCGACAACGGCTCGGCCGCGCGCTCCGCCGCGCCCGATGTCGCGCGCAGCCTGTCCGCGCCATTTGTGCAAAGCGCCGTCACGCTCGACAACATCCAGACCGCGATGGAAATCGACGCGCGGCTGTCCGAGCTCGAAAGCCGCGCGCGCAACGGGGGCGCTGCGTCGGGCGTGGGCTTCGTCTATCCGGTGACGCTGGACCGGGTTGCACAGTGGTCCAAAGGCCTTGGCGAGAGGGGCTTTGTGCTGGTGCCTGCTTCGGCGCTAGTCTCCCGGCAGAAGTAACGGTTTTCGCGCCGCCATGTCCCGCCATCACGGTCTCAGTCATGATGATCTGCCCTATCGCCCCGCCGTCGGCGTGATGCTGATCAATCGCGAAGGCCTGGTGTTCGTCGGCAAGCGCATCGATCAGACGGTGGAGGGCTGGCAGATGCCGCAAGGCGGCATCGATGGCAACGAAACCCCGGTCGAAGCCGCCTTCCGCGAGCTGGAAGAGGAGATCGGCACGCGCAACGCGAAGTTCCTGCGCGAGCACGACGAATGGCTGTCTTATGACCTGCCGCAGCACCTCCTGGGCGTTGCGCTGCATGGCAAATACCGCGGCCAACGGCAGAAATGGATGGCGATGCGCTTCCTTGGCCGGGATGCCGAGATCAACATCGCCACCGAACATCCCGAATTCGCGCAATGGAAATGGCTCGCCATCGAGGCTCTGCCGCGGCTCATCGTGCCGTTCAAGCGCGACACCTATTCCAGGGTCATCGCCGCATTCCGCGATCTTGCCGGTCCCGTGGCTGGGGATTGAGTGCGCTTTCCGCGCAAACGCCGCGATGAACCGGCCCGACTCGCAATCCAGGCCGCCGCGTTCTATATCCATGCGCGGGAGTCCGGTTGCGGACAAAGCGCTCGCCAACCCGGTCAGGTCCGGAAGGAAGCAGCCGTAACGAATCCGCTTCGGGTCGCGGCCGGGCTCTCACCTATCCACGAAAATGCAAGAAAACGCCCGCGCGCGTTTCGCCTGCGGCTTGCTATAGTCGGACAATGGACGAAAGCGAAGACATCGGCCTTGACCTGGAATCGCCGCCGCAGCCGGCACGGGGCGAAGCCTATCGCGTGCTCGCGCGCAAATACCGCCCGCAGGATTTCACGGGCCTGATCGGGCAGGACGCGCTGGTCCGCACGCTGTCCAACGCATTCGCCACCGGGCGCATCGCCCATGCCTTCATGCTCACCGGCGTGCGCGGCGTGGGCAAAACCACGACCGCGCGCATCATCGCGCGCGCGCTCAATTGCATCGGGCCCGACGGCAAGCGGACGGAACCGACCATCCACCCCTGCGGGGTGTGCGAACCCTGCGTCTCCATCGCCGAGTCGCGCAATGTGGATGTGCAGGAAATGGACGCAGCCTCGCGCACGGGCATCGAGGACATCCGCGAAATCATCGATGGCGTCCGCTATGCGCCGGCCGCCGCGCGCTACAAGATCTACATCGTGGACGAAGTGCACATGCTGTCCAAGCAGGCGTTCAACGGCCTTCTGAAGACGCTGGAAGAACCGCCGCCGCATGTGAAGTTCATCTTCGCCACCACCGAAGTCCGCAGGGTTCCGGTGACGGTGCTGTCGCGTTGTCAGCGGTTCGATTTGCGCCGCATCGAAACACCGGCGCTGGTCGCGCACCTCAAGTCCATCGCGGAAAAGGAAAAGGCGAACATCGAAGAGGGCGCGCTGGGGTTGATCGCGCGCGCCGCCGAAGGCAGCGTGCGCGACGGGCTCTCCCTGCTCGATCAGGCCATCGCGCATGAGGAGGGCCAGGCCATCACCGCCCAATCGGTGCGCGCCATGCTGGGCCTGGCTGACCGAGGCCGCATCCTTGATCTGTTCGAAAAAGTCATGAGCGGAAAGATCGCCGATGCGCTGGCCGACCTTGCCGAGCTCTACGATCGCGGTGCCGATCCGCTGGCGGTGATGCAGGACCTTCTCGAAACGACGCATTTCCTTACCCGCCTGAAGGTGGCGCCGGATGCGCAGGGCTTTTTCGACGGTGGAAGCGCCGAAGCCGCACGCGCCGCCGGAATGGCGGCCGGGCTTTCGGTGCCCGCGCTCAGCCGCGCCTGGCAGATGCTGCTCAAGGGCCTGTTCGAAGTGCGCGATGCCACGCGCCCCATCGCGGCATGCGAGATGGCGCTGGTGCGCCTTGCCTATGCGGCCGACCTCCCGCCAACCGACAAGCTGGTGCGCGATCTGCTGGAAGGCGATGCAGGACCGGCAGCTGCAGCCAAAACCCAAGCGCTCCCTCCGGGCGGCTCGAAAGGCGCGAAAGATTTTTCGGGGCGGGGACAGCCAGCCGATTCGGCTGCCGGCGTTTCTCCGCAGGTTTCGGCCCATGCGCTCGGAGAGGGCACCGCCGCTGCCGCGGCAAGGCTCGACGATGCGCCTGCGCCGATCCTGCGCACGCTGGAAGACCTTGCCGCGCTGGCGCAATCCAGAGGCGCGCAGGTTCTCAAGGTCCATATTGAAAACGACATGCATCTGCTGCGCCTTGAACCGGGCCAGCTTGAATTCCGTCCGTCCACGCGCGCGCCCCGCACGCTTTCCGGCGATCTTGCGCAAAAGCTGAAGGAATGGACCGGCATGCGCTGGGTGGTGACCGTCGCGCGCGAAGGCGGCGCGCCCACCATCGCCGAGGCGCGCAAGGCAAAACGCGCGCAGGAACTTGAGCGCGTCGCCCAGACGCCGATGGTGCGCGCGGTGCTGGACCGCTTTCCGGGCGCCGAGATCGTGGCCGTGCGCAATCTGGCCGACGAGCCGGCGGAACAGGGGGCAGCCGAACCGGAACCGGAGGCCTGAGGTGGATATCGGCGAGCTCGTCAAACGCGCGCAGGAAGCCCAGGCCAAGGCCCAGGCGCTTCAGGCCCAGATCGCCCAGATGGAAATCGAAGGCGTATCCGGCGGCGGTCTTGTGCGGGTCATATTGAACGGCAAGTCGGAACTGAAGCGCGTTATGGTGGATCCCTCGCTGCTCAAGCCGGAAGACCGCGAAATGGTGGAAGACCTGATCGTTGCCGCGCATGCCGACGCCAAATCCCGCCTCGACCGGCGCGTGAATGAGGAAATGGGCAAGCTTGCGCAAGGTCTTGGCCTGCCGCCGGGTTTCGGCATCGGCTGATGGCGTCTCACCCGGCCGGTCCTGAAATCGAGCGCCTGATCCAGCTGCTCGCAAGGCTTCCGGGCCTCGGCCCGCGCTCGGCCCGCCGCGCCGCGCTTGCGCTTCTGAAAAGGCGCGAAGGGCTGCTTGAGCCTTTGGGCTCGGCCATGCGCGAGGCGGCCGCCGCGATCAAGACCTGCGAGATTTGCGGCAATCTCGATACGCAAAGCCCCTGCGCCATCTGCCGCGATCCGTCGCGCGACAGCCATGTGCTGTGCGTGGTGGAAGATGTGGCCGATCTTTGGGCGCTGGAGCGCGCGGGCGTGTTCCGGGGCAAATATCACGTGCTGGGCGGTGCGCTGTCCGCGCTGGATGGCATCACGCCCGAGAAGCTGAACGTCACGTCGCTGCTGGCGCGCACAAAGGGTGGCGTGGACGAAGTGATCCTGGCCATGAATGCAACCGTCGAAGGCCAGACCACGGCGCATTTTCTCATGGACATGCTGGGCCAGGTCCATGTGAAGGTCACGCGCCTGGCGCATGGCGTGCCGGTGGGGGGCGAGCTCGATTATCTCGACGAAGGCACACTCTCGGCCGCCTTCAAGGCGCGAAGGGCGATCTAGAAAATCCCGCGCCCGAGCGTGGCTGCGAATACCGCAAAAATCGCAACGGCAGCCGCGAACCAGCCGGTATCGAATGTGATGGCGGGCGCATCGTTTTCCGGCTCCTTTTTTCGCCATCCGATGATGAGCAGCGGGAAGGAATTGGCGCCGATCTCCAGAAAGCCTTGCCCGATCGCGCCGGACCGGTCGGGTGTGTAGAAAACTGCCGCCAGCATGGCAAAGGCCGTGGCCGCCAGCCACGTTGCGCGCAACAGGTTACGCGTGCGCGCGGGCGAAAATCCCCTCATCGCGCCCGCCACAAGCCGGGCCGCCGTAAGATAAAGCCCGATGCCCAGAAGGATGCCCGGCGCGCGCCAGAGGCCCGAAGGCTCGCCCAGGAAAACCTGTCCGGCGATGGCATAGTCGCCGCGATTCTCGATCATCGAATCGACGAGATAACCGGCAGCCCAGAACAGGCTGAGCGCCATGACGCCAACCGCGAGCAATCGCGCGCGCACTGCCCGCGGCGGAACGGCCTTGAGCGCAATCAGGGCCAGAATGCCGGCGGTCAGGTTTCCCAGGGGACCGGCAAGCGATACGGAGGCGCTGCCTGCCGTGCACCGGAAATAGACGCTGGTGAGCTCTGTGATGCGTCCGCCGGCCAGCAGGCAGGCCGAGCCATGGCCGGCGGCTTCATGCGCCGCAGTCGCCACGCACATCGCGATCGCCGCAAGGCTGGCGGCCATCCGCATATCGTCGCGCATCGGAATCCCTATTTGGCCGCCAGCGACTTGGTCTCCGGCGCCGGAAGCGAAAGCTCCGCCTGCTCAATGCGGCCGGCGCGGGTCTCGATGCGCTTCATCGATGTCTCGATTTCGCCGATGTCCTTGCTGGTGCGCTCGAAATGCGCGCGCAGGTTCGCAACGCGCTCGCCCATCCGCCGCACGTCCTGCATCATTTCGCCCACCGCCGCCTGAATCTTGTGCGCCTGCTCGCGCATGCGCGCATCGCGCATCAGCGTCTGGATCGTGTTGATCGCCAGCATGAAAACATGCGGGCTGACAATCACCACCTGCGCGCGCCGGGCCTGCTGCACCACATCGCTGAAGGAGGTGTGCAATTCCGCGTAGATGGACTCGGATGGCACGAACATGATGGCCGGTGTCTGTACTTCCCCCGGAATGAGGTATTTTTCGGCGATGTCCTTCACGTGCTTCTGCACGTCCGCCTTCAGCCGCGCCATGGCCTGCTTGCGCTCGTCTTCGTTCGTCACCCCGCGCAAGGCCTCGAAGGCCTCCAGCGGGAATTTCGAATCCACCACGATGACGCCCTGCACATTGGGAATGCGGATGATGCAGTCCGGCCGCTTGCCGTTGGACAGCGTGTACTGGAAATCGTAATGCGTTGGCGGCAGCTGGTCGGCGACGATGGCTTCCATCCGCTCCTGGCCGAAGGCGCCGCGCGATTGCTTGTCCGACAGGATTTCCTGCAGCGAAACGACCTGGGTGCCCAGCGAAGCGATATTCTTCTGCGCTTCGTCAATCGTTCTCAACCGCTCCTGGATGCCGGCGAAGGTTTCGGCCGCCTTGTTGGCGTTTTGCGCCAGCGTATCGTTCAGCCGGTTGTTCAGCTCGGTCAGCGTTTCGGCCAGCGTCTTGCGCAGCGCTTCCTGGTTCTGCACAGTCTGGCTGAATTGTCCGGCGATCCTGCCCTGCTCGGTGATCAGCTGGTTGATCCGCGGATCGGCGGGCTTGCGCGTCACGGCATAGGCCACGATCAGGGCCGCGGCGACAATGGCGACGGCAAGCAGAACAAGCGCAAAATCCATGGGTTAACCGCTGCTTCTCTTGACCGGAAAAGGCCCAAAGCCTATCTCCGACTCATGACGATCCGCCCCATTATCACAGCACCCGACCCGCGCCTCAAAGCGGTGTCGAAGCCTGTCGAAATAGTGGACGATGACATCCGCAAGCTTGCCGACGACATGCTGGAAAGCATGTATGCGGCCGAAGGCATCGGGCTTGCGGCCATCCAGATCGGCGTGCCCAGCCGCGTCATTGTGATGGATCTCGACCAGAAGGACGGCAAAAGGAGGCCGCGCGTCTTCATCAATCCGAAAATCCTCTGGGCGTCGGATGAAACCACGATCTGCCAGGAAGGCTGCCTGTCGGTGCCGGACATCTGGGAAGATGTGGAGCGGCCTTCGAAAATCCGCGCCGAATGGCTGGATCGCAACGGCAAACGCGTGGAAGAGGAAGCCGAAGGGCTGCTCGCCACCTGCCTGCAGCATGAGATGGATCATCTGGAAGGCATTCTCTTCCTCGATCATCTTTCCCGGCTCAAGCGCTCGATTGCGCTGCGCAAGCTCGCCAAGGCCAAGCGTCTGAAAGAACCCGCGTGACCTCATGCTCCGACAGGCTCAGCATGAGGACTTCGGGATCGCCCTCACCCTGAGCTTGCCGAAGGGTGAGGACAAATGACGCTGCGCATCGCATTCATGGGCACGCCGGATTTCGCGGCGCCCACGCTGTCCGAACTGATCGGGCAGGGTCACGACATCGCCGCCGTTTACACCCAACCCGCGCGGCCAAAAGGCCGCGGGCTTGGCAGCGAACCCTCGCCGGTGGCGAAACTGGCCATGGCCGAGGGCCTTGAGCTGCGCACGCCCGAAAGCCTCAAAAGCGCGGAGGCGCAGGCGCAATTCGCCGCGCTCCATCTCGATGCCGCGGTGGTTGTGGCCTACGGGCTTCTGTTGCCATCGCCCATCCTCCATGCGCCCAGGCTCGGCTGCTTCAATCTGCATGCCTCGCTTCTGCCGCGCTGGCGGGGGGCGGCGCCCATCCAGCGCGCCATCGAAGCCGGCGATTCCGAAACCGGCGTTATGGTCATGCGCATGGAGGAAGGGCTCGACACCGGGCCCATCCTGATGGCCGAACGCACGGAAATCGGCCGCAAGACCTTCGGCGAATTGCACGATGAACTCTCGCTTCTGGGCGCAAGCCTGATGGCGCGCGCGTTGGCGGCGCTCGAACGCGGAAGCATCGAAGAAAAGCCGCAGGCCGCGGAAGGGGCGACCTATGCGAAGAAGATCGCCAACGAAGAAACTCGCATTCTGTGGTCGAAATCCGATGTGGCGATCGATTGCCTGATCCGCGCGCTGTCGCCTTTGCCCGGCGCCTGGTGCGAAGCCAACGAGGAGCGGCTGAAAATCCTCTATGCCGAGCCCGTGCCCGGCGAAGGCGTGGCCGGCGAGATCATCTCCGACGACCTCGTCGTCGCCTGTGGCGAAGGCGCGCTGAAGCTTCTGCGGCTGCAGCGCGCGGGCGGCCGCGCCATGCCTGCCGCCGAATTGCTCCGCGGCTTTCCGCTCCCCAAAGGCACGAAACTTTCCTGATGCCGCGCTACAAGCTCATCCTCGAATATGACGGCACCGGTTTCGTCGGCTGGCAGCGGCAGGAGAACGGCCCGTCAGTGCAGGCGGCCGTCGAAGAAGCGATATTCCGGTTTTCTTCGGAAATCTCCACCGTCACGGGCGCAGGCCGCACCGATGCCGGCGTGCACGCCATGGCGCAGGCGGCGCATTTCGATCTGGCGAAGGAATTCCCGGGGGAAAAAGTGCGCGATGCCCTGAACCACTTCCTGCGCCCCAGCGCCGTGGCCGTGATCCACGCGGCGGTCGTGCCGGGCGATTTTCATGCGCGTTTTTCGGCGGTGAAGCGCCGCTATTTCTACCGCATCCTGACCCGCCGCGCGCCGCCTGCGCTGGATCGCAACCGGGTGTGGCATGTCGTGCACGATCTGGATGCCGATGTCATGCACCATGCCGCGCAGGCCCTTGTCGGCCGGCACGATTTCACGACGTTCCGCTCCTCGGAATGTCAGGCAAAAACGCCGCTCAAGACGCTGGATGAAATCGCGGTGCGCCGCGCGGGCGATGAAATCCATGTCGAAACCGCCGCGCGCAGTTTCCTGCACAACCAGGTGCGCTCGATGGTGGGCTCGCTCAAGCTGGTCGGCGAAGGCAAGTGGCTCGCGCGCGACCTGAAAGAGGCGCTCGATGCCAAAGACCGCGCGGCCTGCGGGCCCGTGGCGCCGCCTGAGGGGCTTTATCTTCTGGGCGTGGATTACTGAAGGTCCACCAGCTCCACTTTGCCGGCCGCGATCGGTTGTCCCAGAAAGATTTCGCCCACGCGCGCAAAACGGTCCGGCGCGTCGGTGACAAGAAACGCGCATGTCTGCGCTCTTGTCCCGCGCCCGGACAGGTCTTTTTCTTCCAGAAGGGCGGCCACCGCTTGTGCGGTCGTCTCGGCGCTGTCCACCAGCGCGACATCGCCGGCCGCCTGTCGGATGACGTCGCGCAGCACCGGATAATGCGTGCAGCCCAGCAGCAGCGCGTTCGGCTTTGCGCGCGCGACAAGCGGCCCGAGATAGCGCTCGGCAATGGCCAGCGCGATGGGTCCCTGCGTCAGCCCCTCTTCGGCGATCGGCACGAACAGCGGGCAGGCCGCCTGGAACACCGCAGCCTTCGGTGCGCGCGCGTGAATGGCGTGGACATAGGCGCCGCAGTTCACCGTCCCTTCGGTGGCGATCACCGCGATGCGGCCGGATGGCGCGGCCTTCGCCGCGGCTTCCGCCCCCGGGCCGATCACCCCGATCACCGGCAGGGGCGCAAGTGCGGCCTCGACGGCCGGCAGCGAAACCGAAGCGGTGTTGCAGGCCACCACCACCATCTTCACATCGCGCGCCACAAGCGCGCGCGAAGCCTGCACGGCATAGCGCTCCACCGTTTCGCGGCTTTTGGTGCCATAGGGGAGCCTTGCGGTATCGCCCAGATAGACGAAGCTTTCGTACGGCAGCCGGCGCATCAGCGCGCGCATGACGGTCAGCCCGCCCATGCCGGAATCGAACACGCCGATGGGCCTGTTGTTCATCGCGGCGGATTTTCGAAATAGGCGGCAAGGATCGCTTCATAAATCGCCGTCAGCCGCGCGATTTCCGAAACGGCGGCGCCTTCGTCCACCTTGTGCATGCTGCCGCCGGGAAGGCCGATCTCGGCGACGGGGCAATGATCCTTGATGAAGCGCGCGTCGGACGAGCCGCCGCCGGTGGAAAATTCCGGCGTCGCATTTGTGGCGCGCGCAATTGTCCGCTGCAGCAGGTCCGTGAACGGTCCGGGCCTGGTCAGAAACGAAACCGCGCCAACCAGCACATCCAGCGAAAACTCCCCGCCCATGCGGGCGGTAACATTTTTCGCCACGCTTTCGACGCGCGCTTTCAGCGCATCGGCCGTATGCAGATCGTTGAAGCGGATGTTGCACGCCGCGCGCGCTTCGCCCGGAGAAACATTGGCCGCCGGATTGCCCACATCGAAGGTTGTGAAAACCAGCGTGGACGGCTCGAAATGTTCGCTGCCCTCGTCCAGCGGCGCGCCGGCAAGCCGTGTCACGATTTCGGCCAGGACCGGAATGGGGTTGAGCGCTTTTTGCGGATAGGCGGTGTGGCCCTGCACGCCCTTGACCGTGATCGCGATTTTCATGCTGCCGCGCCGGCCGATCTTGATGGTGTCGCCGGCCGTCTGCGCTGCCGTCGGCTCGCCCACGATGCAGTGATCGATGCGCTCTTCCTCTGCGCGCATCCAGTCCAGCACCTTTGCCGTTCCGTTCACCGAAAGCCCTTCCTCATCGCCGGTGATGAGAAGGCTGATCGAACCGTTCGGCTTTGTCCGGGCGAGATAGCGGCCGGCCGCGGCCACAAATGCGGCGATGCCGCCCTTCATGTCGGCGGCGCCACGGCCGTACAGCACGCCGTTTTCGATTGCGCCGCCGAACGGATCGTGCTTCCAGCCCTCGCCCGGCGGCACCACGTCGGTATGCCCGGCAAAGCACAAGTTCGGTCCCGTGCCGCCCCAGCGCGCATAGAGGTTTTCCACCCGCTCCCCGCCTTCGCCAAAGGCAAGCCGCCGGCATTCGAATCCCAGCGGTTTCAGCACGGCCTCGAGAACGGCGAGCGCGCCGCCATCGGCCGGCGTCACCGACCGGCAGCGGATCAGGTCTTGCGCCAGCGCGACGGGATCCATCCTGTCCATTCAGTCCCTGAGCAGGTCGTTGATGGATGTCTTGGCGCGCGTCTTTTCATCCACGCGCTTGACGATCACGGCGCAATAAAGCGAGGGCTTGCCCGCCTCTGCGGGCAGCGATCCCGCCACCACCACGGAATAGGGCGGCACACGGCCACGCATCGCTTCGCCGGTCGTCCGGTCCACGATCCTGGTGGATGCGCCAAGATAGACGCCCATCGAAAGCACGCTGCCTTCGCCCACGATCACGCCTTCGGCCACTTCGCTGCGCGCGCCGATGAAGCAGTTGTCTTCGATGATGGTGGGCATGGCCTGCAGCGGCTCGAGTACCCCGCCAATGCCCGCGCCGCCCGAGATGTGGCAATCGCGCCCCACCTGCGCGCAGGAACCCACCGTCGCCCAGGTGTCCACCATCGTGTTGTCGCCCACATGGGCGCCCACATTCACGAAACAGGGCATCAGCACCGCGCCTTTGCCGATGAAGGCGGAGCGGCGCACGATCGCGCCCGGCACGGCGCGGAATCCGGCCTGGCGAAAGCGCGCGGAATCCCAGCCTGAAAATTTTGAAGGCACCTTGTCCCACCAGTTGCCGCCGCCGGGGCCGCCCGCAATTTCTTCCATGTCGTTCAGCCGGAACGACAGCAGCACCGCCTTCTTCAGCCACTGGTGCACATGCCATTCGCCCCCGCGCTTTTCGGCCACGCGCAGCCTTCCGGAATCGAGCGCGCCCAGGGCGGCCTCCACCGCCTCGCGCGCGGGTCCCCGCGTCGCGCCGGAAAGGGTTTCGCGCGTCTCCCAGGCCGCATCGATAATGCGTGCAAGGTCCTGATCGTCCATCATGGGCGCAACATGGCCGAAGCGGGGTTTTCAGGCAATCCGAAGGTCAAAACCCGCTAACCAAGAGCGTTTAACGGGCATTAATCGCGTCGTCCGCAGAATGGGCGCAAGAGGTGGGGTGGAGTGAGCCAGCTTCTTGCGGCCCCGGCTGCGCCAAAGCGCGAAGAGGTCCTGAAAATCCTCGAAGAGCACCGCAACGATGCGGAGGCCCGGCTGGCGTCCATGCACGAAACCGCGCCGGAGGTACTCTATTATCTCGCAACGGAAAACGACGCACAGACCCGCCGGCTGGTTGCTGCAAATCCCGCGGCGCCGGCCCATGCCAACCGGCTGCTGGCGGATGACAGCGACGACGAGGTGCGCGCCGAACTTGCGCGCAAGATCGGGCGGCTTCTCCCCGATCTTTCGGCGCATGAAAACAGGCGGATCGTCCAGCTGACCATCGAGACGCTGGAAAAGCTTGCCGCCGACCAGCAGCCGCGCGTGCGGCGCATTCTCGCCGAAGAAATCAAGTCGCTCGATTGCGTGCCGAAGCATGTGGTGGACGGGCTGGCGCGCGATGCGGAGATCATGGTGGCCGCGCCCATCCTGGAATATTCCCCGCTTCTGTCGGACGCCGACCTGATAGAGATCATCGCGGCCGCGCGCGCCGGCGAAGCGCTCGCCGCGATTGCCCGCCGCAATTCGGTCAGCGCCGAAGTGTCCGATGCGATCGTCACCTCGCTCGACGTGTCGGCCGTGGCGGCGCTTCTCGCCAATCCGAAGGCGCGCCTGCGCAAGGAAGCGATGGAAAAGATCGTTGCCAACGCCCGGGAGATCGAAGCCTGGCATTTGCCGCTGGTCCTGCGGGTTGATCTCTCCCGGCGCGTCATCCGCCGCATCGCGGGCTTTGTCGGCGCCGCGCTGCTCGAAAGGCTGGGCGCCCGCCACGGGCTGGACGCAAAAACGCGCGAAAAACTTGGCCGCGAGATGCAAAAGCGCATCAAGGCAAAAAAGGAATCCGTCCACGATGGCGGCGAGGATGCGGTGCATGAAGTCGCGCGCGCGCAGGCGGCCGGAACGCTTGATGAGGCGTTTGTCGAAGAGGCGGCCGAAGACGGGCGGCGCGAAACCGTGATTGCGGCGCTGGCGGCCCTTGCGGGCATTCCGCTGGCGCTCGCGCGGCGCATCGTTTCGTCCCATTCGGCCAAGCCGGTCATCGCGCTGTGCTGGCGCGCGGGCCTTGCCATGCGTGCGGCGTTCAAGATCCAGACGTTCATCCTGAAGCTTCCGGCGCGCGAAATCCTGCCGGCGCGCGGCGGAGTCGATTTTCCGATGACCGAAGACGAGATGCGCTGGCACCTCGACTATTTCGGGATCAGCGCCTGAGCCGACAGCGGGGCCACAAGCCCCTCGTCGCTGATGTGGGCGGAAAAGCCCGAAAGGCCCCTGGTTTTCGTTTCGGCGAAGCCTTCCTCGGTCAGCCCGCGCGCCTTGCACTTGCCGTGGCCGTAAATCTCGAACTGGATGTTCGTCACGCAGAACTTTGCGCTGCCCGAAACAAGCGCCTGCCCGCCCTTGCGCTCCGCCAGAAGCCAGACGGAGTCGTTTTTCAGGGGCGTTGCGATGGCCTTGGCGCAGCTGCCCGGCGGCACCATCCACCAGCCGCGAGACACGAAGTCGCTTCCGCTTTTGAGCCCGATCGCCGACCAGACCGTTTCGTCGGTGTCGTTGCAGATTGAATAGCCCGCCGGTGCGGCAACCTTCATCGCCTCGGTTTCAAGCGCATCGAACAGATCGTCGCTGCCGGCGTTGTCGGCGATCTTCATGCGCTTGCGAAACTGCGCCAGCGCCGCGTCGGTCGCCTTGTCGGGCCTGCCGTCAATCTGCGCGATCTTGTAGCCGTTGTCGCGCAACAGGCGCTTCAGCCCGGCCGCGCGCGCGGCATCCATGCCGCCGATGTCGGGCGCTTCGGTGAACGTCATGGTCCAGTTGCGCATCGCGCGCGTATCCAGAAGCGCAAACGGCGTCGGAAAGGCGTCTTCCGACGGGCAGTTCGGCGCCCCAAGCTGCGCCTTGAGCGAGAAATCGGTGTTCTTCGCGCAGAGCTCCGTCTTGCCGGCCCACAGGCGCGACGGGCCGGAATGGGCCTGCGATGTCCGCGCGAACACATAATAGGGGCCCGTCGAAAGTCCCTGCGCAATGGCGATTTCGCAAGATCCCGGCGCAAGGCGCGTCCAGCCCTGGGTCTGGATTTGCGGGCCCGATTGTTCGCCTGTCGCCGCATAGAGCACATAGCTTGTGCGGTTGCAGAGCTGCAGGCCCGCCTTCGCCGGCTGCGGCAGGAACAGCGCCGCCGCGGCCAGCGCAATTGCCCACGCCCCATACGCAGCCCGAAAACGGCTCATTCTGCGGTGATCATCGTGCCCGCGCCGTGCTCAGTGAAAAGCTCGAGCAGGATCACGTGCGGAATCCGGCCGTCGAGGATGACTGCGGCTTCCACGCCGCTTCTGACGGCCGCAATGGCGGTTTCGATTTTCGGAATCATGCCGCCGGAAATCGTACCGTCGGCGATGAGGGCCTCGGCTTCGCTCACCGTCAGGCGCTGGATCAGCTTGCCCTGCCGGTCCAGTACGCCTTCCACATCGGTCAGCAGAAGAAGCCGGGTGGCGGCCATCGCGCCCGCGATCGATCCGGCCACGGTGTCGGCATTGATGTTGTATGTCTCCCCGCCTGCGCCCACGCCGATCGGCGCGATCACCGGTATCAGCGCCGAATTGATGATCGTGCGCAACACTTCGGGATTGATGCGTTCGGGCTCGCCCACAAAGCCCAGATCCATCGGCCGGCGCTCAAGCGTCATGGGATCCATCTTCACCGGCTCGAGCTTTCGGGCCACAATCAGGTTGCCGTCCTTGCCCGAAATGCCCACGGCCCGGCCGCCGGCGGCGTTGATGCCCTTGACGATCTGCTTGTTGATCGAACCTGCCAGCACCATCTCGACCACTTCGATGGCCGCCTCATCGGTCACCCGCAGCCCGTCCACGAAACGCGAAGGGATCGCAAGCTTCGACAGCAGCGCGCCGATCTGCGGGCCGCCGCCGTGCACCACGACGGGGCCGATGCCCGTCTGCTTCATCAGCACGATGTCCTGCGCGAAATGTTCGGACACGCCGCCTTCCATGGCATGCCCGCCGTATTTCACCACGACGGTCTTGCCGTCGTATTTCAGGATGTAGGGCAGGGCCTCCACCAGCACGCGCGCGGTGGAACGCCAGCGCGCCAGCGTGCGCAAATTCCGGTCCTGGCCGATATCGTCCTGCAGCGCCATGCCTGCCCCGGATTTCACCGGATGGCTTATACCCCGAAACTTTGCCGGCGGGCCAGCGCGGCAACATGCGATTTGAGCCCCTCAAGGCCTTCGCCGGTCAGGGATGAAACGACGATCGCTTCGGGATGCGCCGCCGGATGTCGGGCAAGCTCGGCCTGAATCCGCCTGAGGCTTTCGCCGCGCTCGGCTGCTTTCACCTTGTCGATCTTGGTCATGACCGCGCAGAAGGAAATCGCCGCCCTGTCGAGCAGCGCCATCGCCTCGCGGTCGTTATCCATGATTCCGCGCCGGGCATCGATGAGAAGCAGGACGCGCCTGAGCGTGCGCCGCGTCGCCAGATAGCTGCCGATCAGCCGCTGCCACTCGCCCGCGATGCTCTTTGCGGCTTTTGCGTAACCATAACCGGGCAGGTCCGCGAGGATCAGGCTGTCGCCAATGCGGAAGAAATTGATCTGCCGCGTGCGCCCCGGCGTCCTGGAAACGCGCGCCAGCGCCTTTCGGCCGCACAGCGCGTTGACGAGCGAAGACTTGCCGCAATTGGATCGTCCGGCCAGCGCCACTTCCGGCAAATCCGTCGGCGGAAAGGCCCCGGGGTCTGCGGCGCCGGCAATGAATACGGCCGTCTGCGCAAAAAGCCTTGCGGCCGCGGCCGGAGAATCGGCCGCCGTCATTCGGCGGGCTTGGCGCCGGAAATCCGCTGCCTGAGGTTTGCAAGCCAGCGCGGCATTTTCAGATTCTCGATCAAATGCACCGGAACGCCCTGCCTGCGCATCATCACATATTGCTGCAGGATGGTGAGCACGTTGTTCCACGTCCAGTAGATCACAAGCCCCGCCGGGAACGACGACATCAGCGCCGTGTAGAACACGGGCAGATAGGTGAACATCTTGGCCTGCACCGGATCGGCCGGGGCGGGATTCATCTTCGTCTGCACCCATTGCGATATGCCCATCAGCGTGGGCCACACGCCGATATGCAGGAACCAGGGAATGAAATCGGGAATCGAATAGGGCAGAAGCCCGTAGAGATTGAGGAACGAGGTCGGATCGGCGGCCGACAGGTCCTGGATCCATCCGAAGAACGGCGCGTGCCGCATCTCGATGGTCACAAACAGGACCTTGTAGAGCGAGAAGAACACCGGAATCTGCAGAAGGATGGGAAGGCAGCCGGAAACCGGGTTCACCTTCTCGCGCTTGTAAAGCTCCATCATTTCCTGCTGCTGGCGCACCTTGTCGTCGGCAAAGCGCTCGCGGATGCGCTGCATTTCCGGCTGCAGCTTCTTCATCCGCGTCATGGATTTGTACTGGCGGTCGGCAATGGGGAAGAACAGGATTTTCACCGCCAGCGTGAGCAGCAGGATGGCGATGCCGAAATTGCCGACATAGCGGTAGAAAAAGTCGAGCAGATAGAAGATCGGCTTGGTGAAGAAGAAGAACCAGCCCCAGTCGATCGCCAGATCGAAGCGCGAAATATGCGCATTGTCGCGATAGCTGTTGAGGATGGAAACCACCTTGGCCCCGGCGAAAAGCCGGTTGGTCAGCGAAGCGCTTCCGCCGGCCGGAATTATCTGTCCCGAAAGGCGATAGTCCGCCTGGAAGGCCTGCACGCCATGCAGCATCGTGGTGTGATAGGTGGCATCGAAGGGCCGGTCTTGCGGCGGAATGACCGCCGCCATCCAGTATTTGTCCGTGATGCCCACCCAGCCGCCGGTGGCGCTGAAATTCGTCGGCGGCGTGTCCGGCTTGAAATCGCCGTAGCTTGCGTCTTTCAGCGTGTCGCCCGCTACGCCGATAAAGCCCTCATGCACGACCCAGTAGTGCTGCGTGTTGGGAATCCCGTCGCGCGCGACATAAGCGTAAGGATAAAGCGTCTGCGCCTGCGCGCCCTCGTTCTTCACCGAATCGGTCACGGTGAACAGATATTGGTCGTCCACGCTGATGGTCCGGGTGAAGACAAGACCCTTGCCGTTGTCCCAGACAAGCGTCACCGGATGGCCGGGCGAAAGCACCCCGCCGCCCGTCTGCCGCCACGGCGTGGAATCGCCGGGCACGGGAATGTGCGAGCCCTCCGGCGCCACCCAGCCGAATTGCGCGTAATACGGATAGTTCGTGCCGGTGGGCGACAGAAGAACGATCTCCGGGCTCCTGGGATCGATGGTTTCGTGGTAGTGCCTGAGCCTGAGATCGTCGATCCGCGCGCCTTTCAGCCGCAACGAACCGTCCACGGTCGGAGTTTCGATCGCAATTCGCGGGCCGCCCGCCTTCAACGCCTGCGCGCGCGTCAGATGCGCGGGTCCTTCGCCTGCCGCCGGCGCCTGCGTGGACGGCGCGGACGGATGCCTTTCCACCTGTTCCACGCGCGTTGAAGGCGCAGGCTTCTGCGTCTTCATCTGCGGCATGGCGACGAAATATTCCCAGCCGAAAATCACGGCTGCGGAAAGAATGATGGCAAGCAGAAGGTTGCGGTTTTCGGACATGCGTTTCTTTTATCTTGCAGGCGGAACGGGATCGAAGCCGGACGAGCCGCCAAGCCATTTGATGGGATGGCAACGCAACAGCCTTTTGACGGCAAGCGCGGGCCCCTTGACCGGGCCGTGCAGCCTGATTGCTTCCATCGCATAGGCCGAGCAGCTGGGCTGATAGCGGCAGGATGCGGGCAAAACCGGCGAGACGAAGAGGCGGTAGAACCGGATCGGCAGAACAAGGGCGGCGATGGCCATCGCACGCAAGGGGCCGGTGAAGCGGTTCATGCCTTGTCTTTTCCTGCTGGCGGCCCGCCGAGTCTTGCATGAACCGCGGCGAGCGCCGCGGTCAGATCCTCAAGGAGGCCCGAAAAAGGCCGCGTGAGCGTTTCGCGCCGCGCGACGAGAACATAGTCATTGCCACCCCTGCCATAAAGGGGAAGAAGGGCTGCGGCGGCGGCGCGCAGGCGCCGCTTGGAGCGGTTGCGTTCCACCGCGCCCCCCACTTTCCGGCTCGCCGTAAAGCCCAGCCTCAGGCGGCCGGGTTGCGCGAATTTCTCCGGCGTGACGCAGGCTTCCAGCGTCAGCCCGGCCATGCGCTTGCGCACGCCCGCCTGGGCGCGAAGGAAATCGGCACGGACTTTCAGGCGATCCATCTGGAGCCGGATGGAAGACTCTTGCGGCACCCGGCCGGTCAGGCCGAAAGCTTCTTGCGGCCATGCGCGCGCCGGCGCGACAGCACCTTGCGGCCGCCCTTGGTGGACATGCGCGCACGGAATCCGTGACGCCTCTTGCGCACGATCCGGCTCGGCTGATAGGGGCGCTTCATGGGCTTCAGGGGCTCCGAAAAGAGCCGTGCTTCTAGGCAGCGCCCCTTCCGCTGTCAACCTTTCGCGAGCCGGGCGGCGGCCGCAGCGCCAAGGGTTGACGTTGCGGCCCCGATTGGCCCTATGACCCTGTGGACGCCCCGCAACGCCCCGCCGCAGACGATCAGCCCGGCCGCTTCCGGCCGGCGCGGGCGGTTCCACTTGCCATCCTGCTCTGCGGGCTTGTGCTCTTCTTCGCGATGGGCTGGCACCATTACTTCACGCTCGCCACGCTCAAGGAGCACCGCGACCTGCTTCTGGGCCATGTGCGCGACCATCCCTTCCTGTCGGCGGCGGTTTTCTTCGGCATCTATGCGGGCGCGCTGTCCTGCTCCATCCCCATCAACACGCCGCTCAATGTGGCGGGCGGCTTCCTGTTCGGCTGGCTGGAAGGCGGCCTGCTCGCCATCACGGCGGCCACGCTGGGTGCCACCGTCATCTATCTTGCAACCGACACGGCCCTTGCCGGCCCCTTGCGGGCGCTCGGCGGCAAGCCGCTCATCCGGGTGGAAGACGCGATCCGCAGGAATGCGCTCTTCTATCTTCTGATTTCCCGCATCGTCCCGATCTTTCCGTTTGTCCTTGTGAATGTTGCGGCGGGCATGCTGGATGTGCCGCTGGGCACGTTTGTCCTCACCACCTTCTTTGGGGAAATGCCGGTCACCTTCACCTACGCAAGCCTGGGCAGCGGGCTTGGGCGGCTGTTCGACCATGGCGCAAGGCCGAGCTTTCATCTGCTGGCGCAACCGTCCATTTTTCTGCCGCTGCTTGCGCTTGCGCTTTTTGTTCTGATCCCCTTCGGCTGGCGCGCCTACAGCATGCGCCGCAAGCCCCGGGGCTGAGGGTGGCTCCCTGTTTCGCATCGCGGGAATCCTTTAAGCATTGCGGCCCATGGCGGGTGGCAGACATCTGCGTCTCGAACGGGCCTGGAATTTCGCGGCGCACAGCCTGTCCGGGCGGCTTCTGCTTTTGACGCTGCTTTATGTGCTGGTGAGCGAAGTGGTGATCTTCGTGCCGACCGTCGGGCGCTACCACCGGAGCCTGCTCGATAACCACATCGAATCGGCCGAGCTCGCGATCCTGCCCTTCACCGAGGCGGGCGGGGAAAAGCTTTCGATGCGCCTGCGCACCCAGCTTCTGATGCGCGCGGGCGCAACGGCGGTGATGCTCAAGCGGCCCGAGCAGAGCGAGCTGTTCCTCATGCACGCCATGCCCGGGCACATCGACGTGACCATAGACCTGCGCAGTTCGACCCCGCTGGGCGACATGGCGCATGCGCTCGACTGCATCTTCATGGGCGGCAACCGGATCCTGCACGTGATTTCGCGCACGCAGATTTCCGGCGCCCAGACGGTCGAGGTGATCGTAAGCGAAGGAACGATAAGGGCCGCGCTTCTCGATTATTCCGAACGGGCGCTTCTGGTGGCGCTGGGCATTTCCATTGCGGCGGCCATTCTGGTCTTCGTCAGCCTCTATCTCATTTTCGTGCGGCCGATGGGGCGGATCACGCAGGCGATGCTCTCGTTCCGCGAAAATCCGGAAGACCCGGGGCGCATCATGGCGGTGTCGGCGCGGCCCGACGAAATCGGCGTGGCCGAGCGGGAGCTTTCCGCCATGCAGCGCGACATCTACGGCTTTCTTCAGCAGCGCGCGCGGCTTGCGGCACTTGGCGCGGCCGTGGCGAAAATCCAGCACGACCTTCGCAACATCCTGGCCAGCGCGCAGCTTGCATCCGACCGTCTGGCGGCAAGCGAAGATCCGGCGGTGCAGAAGCTCGCGCCGCGCCTGATCGGCGCGATCGATCATGCGGTGGCGCTTGCCACCAACACGCTGCGCTATGGCCGCGCCGACGAGCATCCGCCGCAGCGCCGTTACATCGCGGTGAAGCCGCTCGCGGAGGAAGCGGGGCAAACGGCCATCGCCACGAAATCCTCCGGCCGCTCCGTCCGGTTCGAAAACCGCGTGGATGAAGCGCTCCAAGCCGATGCCGATCCCGAACAGCTTTTCCGCATCCTGCTCAATCTCATCGGCAACGGGGTGGAAGCGGTGGCGGCCCGGGGCGGATCGGTGTCCGTATCCGCCGCGCGCCATGGCGGCCGCGTGCAGATCGAGGTCACCGACAACGGCCCGGGCATCCCCGATCAGTTGCGGCAGCGGCTGTTTCAGCCTTTCGTCACGGCCGCGCGCGCGGATGGCTCGGGCCTGGGGCTTGCCATCGCGCGCGAACTTGCGCGCGCCCATGGCGGCGATGTGACGCTCGTCAGAAGCGATGCAAGCGGCACGCAATTCCGCATCGAAATTCCCGACCGGGAGGACAAGTGAGCTGGGATCCCAAAATCTATCTCGCCTATGCTTCGGAACGCACGCGCCCCGCCGCCGAGCTGCTTGCGCGCATCGCCGATGAACATCCGCAGCGCGTGGCCGATCTGGGCTGCGGGCCGGGCAATTCCACCGCCCTGCTTGCCGCGCGCTGGCCGGGCGCGCATGTGGAGGGCATCGATTCCTCGCCCGACATGCTGAAGGAAGCCCGGGCCTCGGGCGTTCCCGCGCAGTGGATAAACGCCGACGTGCAAAGCTGGGCGCCGCAGGCGCCTTATGACTTGATCTATTCCAACGCCACCTACCAGTGGGTCGAAGATCACGAACGGCTTTTGCCGCGCCTGATGGGCTTTGTGAAAAAAGGCGGCACCTTTGCGTTTCAGGTGCCGCGCAACTTTTCCGATCCTTCGCATGCGCTGATGCATGCGGTTGCGGAAAGCGGGCCGTGGAAGGCGAAGCTCGCCCCTGTGCGCCCCGCAAGCGTTCTTTCGCCGGAGCGATACTACGATATCCTCTCGCCGGTCTGCTCCTCGCTCGACATCTGGGAGACGGTTTATCTGCAGGTGATGGAAGGCGATGATCCCGTCTATCGCTGGGTCAGCGCCACGGGCCTTCGTCCCTTCGCGCAGGCGCTCGATGGCGAGGAACGCGAAGCCTATCTCGCCCAATATCGCCAAAGGCTCCGCGACGCATATCCCAAACGCGCGGACGGCAAGACGCTCTTTCCCTTCCGCCGCCTGTTCGCGGTGGCCCGCCGCTAGTCGCCCACCGCCGCGCCGTCGCGCCGCGGATCGGCTGCGCCTTCATAGCCGCCCTTCACGCGCACAATGCCGTGCAGGCCGCTCTGCATGGTCTGCGTCCTGACGCTGTAGCCCATGGCCGCAATGGCGGGCGTCAGCGCAACAAGCGGCGTGCCTTCTTCCAGGCTCAGCGGCCCGCCGGTTTCGGCATGGCGCGGATCGCTCAGGGCCTGCGCGATGTTTTCGTGCCCGTCAATCAGCGCCACGATCACCTGCGTCACATCGGCGATGATGCGCCGCCCGCCGGCCGAGCCGACGGCAAAGGCGAATTTGCCGTCGGGCCCGAAGGCGATCACCGGCGTCATGGAGCTGAGCGGCCTTTTGCCGGGTGCGGGCGCGTTGGCCACGGGTTTGCCGTCGCGCAAGGGTTCGAAGGAAAAATCCGTCAGCTCGTTGTTCAGCAGAAATCCGCCGGCCGTGATGTCCGATCCCAACGCAAATTCGATCGAAGCGGTGTTGGAAACCACTTCGCCATTCTTGTCCACCACGCAGAAATGGCTCGTGCCCGGAAGTCCCGGGAAGCGGTCGGGCGCATACTGGATCGCCGCATGCCTGGTCGGCGGCACGCCCGCTGCAGCCTTGCCCATGTCGCGATGAAGATCGATCAGCCTGGCGCGTTGCGTCAGATAGGTCGCATCCAGAAGGCCCGCGATGGGCGCCTCCACAAAGGCCGGATCGGCAAGATAATGGTCGCGGTCCGCGTAAGCGAGCTTGCTCGCCTGCGAAACCAGATGAATGCCGCCGACCGTCAGCGGCTTCAGCTGGGCGGGCCTGTAGTGATCGAGCATGCCCAGAATTTCGAGCAGGGTCACTCCGCCCGAACTCGGCGGCGGCGGCGCGCAGATGCGAAAGCCGCGGTAATGTCCGCAAAGCGGCTTGCGTTCGAACGCCCTGTAGGCGGCAATGTCGCCTGCCGTCATCGGCACCGCATTGACGGGGGCGTTCGTCACCGCATCCGCAATCTCCTGCGCAATCGGCCCGCGATAGAAGGCATCCGGGCCGCCGGCGGCGATGGCGCGGAAGGTTTGCGCCAGCGCGGCATCCTTGCGGATGTCGCCTTCGGCGAGCGGCGTGCCGTCCGGCTTGAAGAACATCGCCCGCATGGCGGGCATCTGCGGCACCCAGGGATAGGCGCGCAGTTCATAAGCGAGCTTGGGCGTCACCGGCACGCCCTGGCCGGCCAGCCGGATGGCAGTGTCGAACAAGCTGCTCCAGGCAAGGCGGCCGAACTTCTTCTGCGCCATCGCCAGCATGGCAAGCTCGCCCGGCACGCCGGTGGAACGCCCGCCCGGAATCGCCTGAACATAGGACAGCGGCTGTCCGTCCGCGCCCAGGAACATGGTGGGGGTGGCGGAAGCGGGCGCCGTCTCGCGGCCGTCGAAGCTGGTCAGCGTTTTCGTCTTCGGGTCCCACACCATCATGAAGCCGCCGCCGCCAAGGCCCGAGGATTCCGGCTCCGTCAGCGTCAGCATCATTTCCACCGCAACGGCCGCATCCACCGCGCTCCCGCCCTTGTGCAGCACATCGAGGCCGGCCTGCGCGGCCAGCGGATTGGCGGCGGCCACCATCTCGTGCGGGGCGCGCACCAGCGGTGCCGTGGCCTCCGCCGGCGCGCTTGCGGCAAGAAAAGCGGTCGCAATCAGACCCGTCAAAAACCGTTTCATCGTCAACTCTCTTTTCGCCCCGAACCTGGCAGGTTAGCGTTCGTCCCATGATAAAGCCGGGACCGCGCAATCTCATAACCGACGTGGCGGGGCTTCGCGTCGGCAACGCGCAGGACGAAAGAATCCGCACCGGCGTCACGGCGCTGATCGGCGATGCGCCGCTGGTCGCAGCCGTGGATGTGCGGGGCGGCGCGCCGGGCACCCGCGACGTGGAGGCGCTCGATCCCGTCTCGCTGGTGGAGCGCGGCGATGCCATCGTGCTGTCGGGCGGCTCGGCCTTCGGACTTGATGCCGTTTCCGGCGTGCAGGCCTGGCTCAGGCGGCAGGGCCGCGGATTCGAAATTGCGCCCGGCACGCCGCTTGTCCCCATCGCCTCGGGCGTCATCCTGTTTGATCTCAACAACGGCGGCGACAAGAACTGGGGCGATCATCCGCCCTATCGCGATCTCGGCCTTGCAGCGGCCGAAAACGCGGGCCCTGATTTTGCGCTCGGCAATGCGGGCGCGGGCTTGGGGGCGCGCGCAGGCATCTACAAGGGCGGCCTTGGTAGCGTGTCGGCGGTCACGCCCGATGGCGTCACGATCGGCGCGCTGGCCGCCGTCAATTCGGTGGGCTCGCCCGTCATTCCCGGCACCGATGTGTTCTGGGCCTTTCCGTTCGAACGCGGCCGCGAATATGGGGGCCGCCGCCTGCCGCCCGGTTTTTCGCCGGTCGATCTTGATCTGCCGGCCGATCTGAAGGGCTCCCCCCAACCCGGCGCCAACACCACCATCGCGGTCATTGCCACCGATGCCTCCCTTTCGCGGGTGGAGTTGAAGCGCCTCGCCATCATGGCGGCCGACGGCTTTGCGCGCGCGCTGAGGCCCGTTCACACCCCGTTCGACGGCGACATCGTGTTTGCGGTTTCGACGGAACGGCGCGCGATCGCCGAACCGCGGGCGCTTTCGGTCCTGCGGCTCGGTTCGATCGCGGCCGACTGTCTTTCGCGCGCCATTGCCCGCGGCGTCTATGAGGCGGAAACTCTGGGCGCCATGAAAAGCTATCGCGACATGTTTGCACACGGAGCCGCGCAGCCGCGGAGATGAAGCGCATTGGGCTCTGAATCCACGCTCCCCTTGCGGGGAGTCGGAATTTGCGAAAACGCAGGGAAGCAAATTTCGGGGAGGGGAAACACAGGGAGGCACAGATGGACAGGCAAACCGATCTTCACATCCAGAAGCTTTCGCTGCTGGCGCAGGCGCCGATCAGCCGCCGCACCTTCGCGGCCACCGGGCTTGTCACCGGCTTTGCGCTCGCTGCGGGCCCCGTGCGCGCGGACGCCATCCACACCGACTCGGCTGGCCTCGATGCGGGCGAAGTGGAAATTCCGGTGGCGGATGGAAAAGTCCCCGGCTATCGCGCCAAGCCCTCCGGCAAAGGCGGTTCGCCCGCCGTTCTGGTGGTGCAGGAAGTTTTCGGCGTGCACGAGCACATCAAGGACATCTGCCGCCGCTTTGCGAAGGCGGGCCATTATGCGATCGCGCCGTCGCTTTATGCGCGCCAGGGCGATCCCGGCAAATACGACATGGATCATCTGCACGATCTGGTCGCCGACATCGTGTCGAAGGTGCCCGATGCGGAAGTGATGAGCGATCTGGATTCCACCGCGGCTTTCGCCGCCACCGATGGCGGCGATGTTTCGCGCCTTGCCGTCACCGGCTTCTGCTGGGGCGGGCGCATCGTGTGGCTCTACGCCGCGCACGCTCCGCAGCTGAAGGCGGCGGTGGCGTTCTATGGCCAGCTGCGCGGCACGTCCGGCGAACTCCGGCCGCATTTCCCGCTCGATCTGGCGGGGGACATGAAGTGCCCCGTGCTTGCCTTTTACGGCGCGCAAGATCAGGGCATTCCGCTGTCGGATGTGGAAGACATGCGCGCGGCGCTTGCGAAGGCCGGACGGCTCGACAGCCGGATCGAGGTCTTCATGGATGCGGGCCACGGCTTCATGGCCGATTACCGCAGCTCCTATAACGAAAAGGATGCCAAAACCGCCTGGCGCGAAATGCTGGCCTGGTTCCGGAAAAACGGCGCCGGCTGAAGGGCTTGGCGGGTGCATGCGCAGGCGGGGCTCCCGGCCGCGGGAAATTCCCCAATAAGTCTTGACATGGGGCCCGTCGTTCTGTATATGTTCACTATCTCCCGTACTGCGCCCTGACGGCTGTTTGGCCCCGGAAAACCGGGCCAGCCCCGCGCCTTTCGCGCGTGCTGTCCGGGCGCCCCGATCAGCAAGGAAATCCGCAAATGACCCACGCACCCAGTTAGCGCCCGCGGGGGCGCGCCGGAAAATCGTGCTGCAACAGCCGCTTTGAAAAACGCCGATTCAGACGGCGCCCGGAGTCTGTCCGCAGGCCCGCGAAATTTCAAAAAAGCGCAAACGGAATCTCAGCGCACGTAAACGCGCACTTCGGTCGTGCTGAGCCCCGGATCGGTGGCGGAAGCCACCGTCACGCGCGAAGGCGGCACGCCCATGTCGGTCAGCGAGCGCAACACATCCTGCGCATGCCGCTTGGCCTCGGTCTGGGCAAGCTGCACCGCTGCCGCGGTGCCGCGCGTGGGCGATTCGGCCACCACCGCAAAACTTGCGTCGGGGCGCGATTGCAGCGCCTGGGCCAGCGCGGTGTAGAGGATCTGCTGATACTGCACGTCCGGCCGGTCGAAGCGCACCGTCACAAGCGGGGTTCCGCCATAGGCGGCGCCGAAGGCCGGCGCGGGCGGAGCGGCGGCCGCAATGGGAAGCCCGACATCGCCGCCGTAAAGCTCGCCATTCTTGATGGCGCTGGCCAGCGTCGTCAGGTTCGCGCGCTCGTTGCCGACAAAGGCGGTCTGCCGCTGCACGTCGCTGGAAACTTCCTTCAGCACGCGATCGATCAGGATGATGGTCTGGTTGGTTTCGTCTTCCAGAACCGCAAGCTGGCGGTGATCTTCATCCACCGCGCCCGACACCTGATAGGTGGACTGGATGGTGTCGAGAATATAATGCGCGCGCGAGGATTCGCCGGCCACCTGCGTGCCAAGCGCGCTCAGGCCGTTGATCGTGCCGGTCAGCTGGTCGAGCGAGGATTGCGCGGCGTTCCATTCGCTCACCAGTTCGGGGTTGCCGCGGGTGGTGCCCATCTGCAGCTTGGTGGTGATCTGCGCCTTGGCGTCGTGATAGCTGCCGGCGGCCGATGCGGCCTGCCCGTCGAGATCCGAAAGCTGCTGGGCGCTGGCCATGATCTGGTCCTGGAGGCCTGAAAGCTGGGTGCGCAGCTGCGACACCTGCTGGCCGACGGAGGTTCCGGTGTCGCTGCCGGGCTCGATGGTGATGGGCGTGATCGGCGCGGCAAGGCCCGCCCCCGCAACAGTGGCCGCGCCCCCGCCCGTCTGGGCCGGAAGCGTGCCCGGAACGGTTCCCGTCTCGGGGCTTGGCGGCGGGGCGCCGGGTTCGGCTTCGGCGGCGGCTGTTTCGTCGGAAGGACTGCCCGGGCCGAACATGGCCTCGTCAATGTCGCTGCAGGCCGCAAGCACAAGCCCTGCCGAAAGGACCGTCAAAAACACAAAAGGCCTGAATGAGCCAGCGCCTGCCGACGAGGTGCCCCGCATGTTTCGATCTCCGCCCAGAGATGCCCAGCCCGCCCGTCCGCCGGGCGAAAGTGTCATCGATGCCAAGCCAGCGCCGAATCCTGTTCCGGCCCTTGGCGAACGGCAGTCTTAGCGGCGCGCTGCCGCCGCGACAAGGGCAAGTCTGAAAGAGAAAGATGAGATAAATTGCCCAAACCGCAGGGACTTGGCAGGAACGGCGGGGCCCCGGGGCCCGCCCGGCGGGCCCGCAAAAAGGCCTGACGCTTTTGCTTGCACGGGAAGGCGCCTGTCACTAGGTTCCGCGCTCCTCGCACCGGTAGCTCAGCTGGATAGAGCACCAGACTACGAATCTGGGGGTCGTGGGTTCGAATCCTGCCCGGTGCGCCATTCCATAATGTGTGTGACGCTTCGCCGGCCGGGCGCCTTGTGCCGCCGGCGCAGTCATCCAGCGCAACTGGTTCGATCCCTGAGGCGCGCAGCGCCATGCCGTCGGCTCGGCCGACACCGGTTGCTCGCTGCCCGCCGCGTCGGCAACCACGCGCGGCTATACCAGCCAGGAGGAAATGCCGTCCGTCTGTCTGATTAACATGAACGCCCGAATATACGATCCTCAGATCGGCCGATTCCAGAGTGCCGACAGCATCATCCCGGATACCTATAACGGCCAGTCTCTCAACAGATTCTCTTATGTCGAAAACAATCCGCTAAATGCGATTGATCCCAGTGGGCATGCGGGGGGAGATTGCGAATTTGCGAGTCCGGCAACATGCGAGGGGATCAAGCTGTATGGCGGCTTGGATCAACCTGTTTATTACCATGGCGCTGACTGGCTTGGCATTGGAGGTGGCATTGCTGGTACGCTTCCCGGCGGAATCTTCGGGGGCGGATGGGCCGGCGCAGGCGGTTTCGGGGGCGCAAGCGGGGGTTTCCAGCAGGGCTCAAACAACGGAATAACTTACGTCACCTCATCGCAAATTGTGGGTCAAGCCAATTATTTCGGGGAGACGGTGATCGGTTATCTCTCCGCTTTGCCGATGTTTGTTCCAGACCTGGCGTTGGATTTCTTGGACACAAATGGTGCATGGGCGTTTGGTAGTGGCGATGTGTACATCGTGTATCCCAATGGGGCTGTCGAACACCGCTTCGGTGGTTCGCTAAATTGGCGCGACAATAATCCGGGCAACCTAAGATCGGGGGCATTTGCAACCCGTCATGGTGCCATCGGAACCAACGATTCAGCCAGTGGTCCGTTCGCGATCTTCCCGAACACTCAAGCTGGCTGGGCGGCGTTGGATGCCCTTTTGCAAAACAACTACGGGAATTCGACGTTGTCGCAGTTGCTTTCTGCCTATGCACCGCCGAACGAGAACGACACTGCGGCTTACATTTCCAATGTCGCCGGTGCGCTCAATGTCTCACCAGATACTGTTGTCAATACGCTCAACCAAGATCAGCTTGATACGCTTGATGCGGCAATCCTCAGGCAAGAGGGCTGGTCGGTTGGTAATACGACGACTTTGCCGCCGGGAGGTCATTAGATTGAGATCGAGTTCTTTTGTCGGCATCGCAGTCGCGCTACTGGCAGTTGCTCTGGTCGCTCATCCCGGCGTGGCGGGCTCCAAAAGCCACATGCCTGCAGCATGGTGCGGACCACCGTTGTCCACGAAGAATCATGAGCCGGTGCGCTTGTTTGGCAGCCTCTCCAAGCAGACAGTCTGGGGACCACCGAACTACGGCGGGACACCAGATCAGGACAAACGATACATAATTTGGGTTCTGAAACTCGATTTTGCCACACCGGTAATTGCCGACGCGGATACCGGCGATGCGGGAAGAAAGATCATCGTTAGTGCGATCCAATTGCTAGGTCCTGAGGCTTCTCCGAACAGATACGATGAGTTTTTGAATCGTCATGTGTTGGTAACAGGTGGCTTATGGACGGCATACACACCGCTGGCGAGAACCCCGGTCACCATCACTCCCAGTGCTGTGGAAGTGACTGGAGACGTTCGGTGCGATGGTCGACCAGCTATGCGGCTTTAATGACGACACTGCACTGAATCGCATCGAGACCGACGCTCCGCGCGCGAGATTTTTGCGCGTCTGCTGGCACAATTCTGGCGATGAATCCGCGCTGCGGCCGCGTGATTTTTGCTCCTGCATCGACACCGGAATCGCCTCTCGAACATCATTCCGGCTGCGTTCTGACGGTCGATTTTGCGCACGGATTTTGCTCGCGCACGGCGCTGTTGGCTGCGACGGTGGCGGCCGTCAGGATAGGATGGGCGTAGGAGAGCGGGTGTCGGGGTAATGGAACTTTTGGAGTGCAAGATAAAAGGAGCGCCACACGTTCGGCGCTAAGTGGTGTCTGCACATCGTTTTTTATGGTGCCACGGGGGTTTGCGATGGTGCCATCGTGGGCTGGCTGGCACGTAAGGGATTGATTTTACTGGCTTGGAGCGGGTGGCAGGCTGGCGGCATGTGGTGCCGGATCGTTCGGAAGCCGCTGAATCCTTGAGGTTTTTGCTGGTGCCCGTTGATGGTGCCATGCGTGGGCGGTCGGCGATTTTTGGACGGCAAGGGAAAAGCCCGGCCGTCGGTTGGGCGTAGGCTGTTGATCCGGTTGGGATACTCAAGCACGGCGTGAATCGGCCCTGCGCTTCGATGCTGGAATTACGACAGACCACGCCCGCGCGCGCCACCAGCTGGACCAGCTTCAACATGGCGGGCGCCATCCGACGGCGATTCCCCAGTTCGCATCTTCATCGCGTCCGGCGCGCCATTCCATAATGGGTGTGACGTTTCGCGGGGCCGGCTGCCTTGCGCCGCCGGCGCGGTCATTCAGCGCAACTGGTTCGATCCGCGGGGCGCGCGCAGCGTAATGCCGACGGTTCGGCGTTTCACAAACGCGCATCCGCCCTTTATCATTTGAAACGCCGGCGGCCTGGCACCTGCAACAACAGTCACGCTCGTTCGTTCCCCGACGGTGGATCCCGCTTGTGTTGCACACCGGCATGAGTTGCACACCGGCCTCTGTTGCACACCGGCCGGGCGGCTCGCGCGCCCCATGCAGGCAGAAATCGCCGGCCCGTGGATGACGTATTCGTATCCGGATTGCATGGCCGCTTTGTCCGGCTTTCGCAGGGCGTCCGGCAAAGCCATGAAGCAGTTTGCCACGCCGATGGCGCCCAATGCGCGCAACGCCCGCGAACATGACGGGCCGGTCACCGTCGGGGCCTGCGCCATTGGCCGGTTCGCTGCGCATATTCTGCATGCGCCGGCTGAGCGTCCCGTGCTTGACAGCGGCCGGAAATGCCGCAGCATGATCCTGCCGATACTCGTCGATCAGGGCGCGGCCGCGGCCGGTTGCGCGCGCGCGGGCCCCGATCATGCAGCGATTGTGAAACAGGATTTTGCGGTCAAGGGGCGCGCGCCCCGGGCCGCGGCGGAGCGGGCCTGACATGGCGGAACGAAAACAGCCGCGGGACATTTATCCCGGGGGTTCCCGGCAAAACATGGACGGCATGCAGGTCATTTTGGCCCAGCCGCGCGGCTTCTGCGCCGGCGTGGTGCGCGCGATTGAAATCGTCGAACGGGCCCTGCAGCTTTTCGGCGCGCCCGTCTATGTGCGCCACGAGGTCGTGCATAACAAATATGTAGTGGAAAGCCTGAAGGCGAAAGGCGCCGTATTCGTCGAAGAGATATCCGAAATTCCGCCCGGCGCCGTCACGATCTTCAGCGCGCATGGAGTATCCCGCCAGGTGGAAGAAGAGGCCCGCGGCCGCCAGCTCTATGTCATTGATGCGACCTGTCCGCTGGTGACCAAGGTGCACAACCAGGGCCGCCGCTACGCAAAACACGGCCGCATCCCGATCCTGATCGGGCATGCCGGCCATCCGGAGGTTGAAGGCACGCGCGGCCAGATTCCGGGGCCCGTCCATGTGGTGGCCACCGAAGGCGATGTTGATGCGCTCGACATTCCCACCGCCACGCCGGTGGCCTATGTCACGCAAACCACATTGAGCGTGGACGATACGCGCGAAATCGTGCGCGCGCTCGAACGGAAGTTCTCCGACATCGTGGGCCCCGATGTCCGCGACATCTGCTACGCGACGCAAAACCGGCAGCAGGCGGTGCGCGAATTGTGCAACATGGCCGATGTCGTGCTGGTGGTCGGGGCCGCCAACAGCTCCAATTCCAACCGCCTGCGCGAAATTGCGGCGGATCTGGGGGTGCCCAGCTATCTCATCGCCGATGGCGGCGAATTGCAGGCGGAATGGCTCAGCAATGCCCGGGTGATCGGCATCACGGCCGGGGCCTCCGCGCCGGAGGTGCTGGTCGAGAATGTGATCGATGCGATTGCGAAGCTGGGGCCTGTGGATGTAAGCACGTTGCCGGGACGCTCGGAAACCGTGGAGTTCCGGCTGCCGCCGCAACTTGAACCGTCCCGCCGGTCGGCAGCCCGCCCATAGATGCAGTTTATGGCCCTTCCCCTCAGACAGACGCTCTACGTCGGCTCCTATGTGTTGCGCCAGCATCTGGCGGGGCGAAAGCGTTATCCGCTCGTCCTGATGCTTGAGCCGCTGTTCCGCTGCAATCTCGCCTGCGCGGGCTGCGGCAAGATCGATTATCCCGACAAGATCCTGAACCAGCGCCTGTCGGTGCAGGAATGTCTGGACGCGGTGGACGAATGCGGCGCGCCGGTGGTTTCCATCGCCGGCGGAGAACCGCTGCTTCATCGCGAGCTGCCGCAAATCGTGGATGGAATCATCGCGCGGCGGAAATTTGTCTATCTCTGCACCAACGCGCTTCTGATGGAAAAGAAGCTGGCCGATTACAAGCCGGGGCCGTTCTTCACCTGGTCGGTGCATCTGGATGGCGACCGGGCCATGCACGACAGTTCCGTCTGCCAGGACGGCGTTTATGACCGGGCGGTGGCGGCCATCCGCAAGGCCAAGGAGGCCGGTTTCCGCGTCAGCGCAAATTGCACCCTCTTCGACAATGCCGAGCCGAGGCGCGTGGCCGACTTTTTCGACAGCGTGAAAGCCCTCGGTGTGGACGGGATCACCGTATCGCCGGGCTATGCCTATGAGCGTGCGCCCGATCAGCAGCACTTCCTCAATCGCGCGCGCACCAAGAAACTGTTTCGCGACATTTTCCGGCTGGGCCGCGGCGCGCGCGCCTGGTCGTTCAACCAGTCCACGCTGTTCCTGGATTTTCTTGCGGGAAACCAGCGCTATCATTGCACGCCCTGGGGCAACCCCACGCGCAACATCTTCGGCTGGCAGCGGCCGTGTTATCTGCTCGGCGAAGGTTACGCCAAAAGCTTCCGCGAGCTGATGGAAGAAACAGACTGGGATGCCTATGGCACCGGCAATTACGAAAAATGCGCCGACTGCATGGTGCATTGCGGCTATGAAGCCACGGCGGTGAACGATGCCGTGCGTCATCCGCTGAAGGCGATGCTGACAAGCCTGCGCGGCGTGCGCACCGAAGGCGCGATGGCGCCGGAAATTCCGCTGTCGTCGCAGCGGCCCGCGCAGCACGTTTTCGAGGATCAGGTTGCGCGCAAGCTAGTCGAGATCGAGCAATCCGAAGTGCGGCCCAAGGTGGCGGCGGGCGCGCGCTAGGCTTCGCCGCGCCAGCGATGTGTGTCGCGCAAGCCGGATCAATGGCGCCAGCTCCTGCGGCGACCGCGCAAGTTTTGCCAGCACCGCGATGACATTCACCCGCCCGCCGGCGCCGAATCCGGCAAGGGCGGCCTCCGGCAGCGTGCTGGCCGCATCGTCCGCCACCACGCGCAAGGCCACGAAGGGCAGGCCGTGCCGCGCGGCGGCCGCCGCCGCGATGTGGGACTCCGTGTCAACGGCGGCAAAGCCGTGCGTGCGATGAAGCGCCTGTTTGTCCTGCGCGGTAGTGACGGGCGCATCCGCGCCAAGCATCTTTCCGGGCTTTGCGTCCGGCAACATCCTGAGCAGTGTGCTCGACCAGGCGGCGTCGGCCCTCCATTGGCCGGTATTGTGGTGCACCGCCGAGGCCACAAGGATGTCGCCGGGGCGAAGCGCCGGATCAAGCCCGCCGGCGATTCCGAAACTCACGATCCCGCGCGCGCCGCGCGCGATGGCCGCTTCGAGGCGCGCGCCTGCATCGCCCGCATTTGCGCAGCGCACCACTTCGACGCGCGGGCCCTGGGCGATGCGCGCCTCAAATCCCATGCCGACGGCGGCAATGATGGAAGCTGTCCTGCTCACATTCCGGTGGCGATGTGGCCGCCGTTGGTCAGGTTGCGATACCGCGCAAGAGCCCACAGCGGGAACACGGCGGGATAGCCGTGATAGCGAAGATAAAAGACGCGCGGAAATCCCGTGCCGGTATATTCTTCCTCGCGCCACAGGCCGTCGGGCCTTTGGGTTCGCAACAGATAATCCACGCCGCGCTCAACGCCCGGTTCGCGAACGGCGCCCGCCGCCATCAATCCCAAAAGCGCCCACGCCGTCTGCGAAGGAACACTCTGGAACGGCCGGTGCCCGTCGTAGTCAAGCCGGTAGCTGTCGCAATCTTCGCCCCAGCCGCCGTCTTCATTCTGGATGGACAGCAGCCAATGCGCCGCCTTGCCGATTTCCGGCGCGCCGGATTGGAAACCCGCGGATTTGAGCGCGCACAGCGACGACCATGTTCCGTAGATGTAATTGACGCCCCAGCGGCCGAACCATGAACCGTCGTCGCGTTGGGTGCGTTTCAGATAGTTCAGCCCGCGCGAAATGGCGGTCCGGTCGCCGCCGCATTGGGAAAGAAGCGAAACGCAACGCCCCGTCAGATCCGGAGTCGGCGGATCGAGCAGCGCGCCGTGATCGGCAAAGGGGATGTTGTTCAGGAACTGGTGATCGTTGTCGGCGTCGAAGGCGCCCCATCCGCCGTCGCGGCTTTGCAGGCCGGCGATCCAGTTGCAGGCGCGCGCAATCGCCTTGTCGCAGGCCGCGTCCGGCCGCACGCGCCGCGCGCGATCCAGCGCCATGGCGATCACCGCCGTATCGTCGAGATCGGGATAGTGGGGATTGGCATACTGGAAGGCCCAGCCGCCGGGTTCGACGTCGGGACAGGCTTCGGCCCAGTCGCCCTTCACATCCAGAACCTGGCGCGGGAGAAGCCACGCCAGGCCCGCCTGGGCCGCCGCCCATGATGTCTGGTCGCCGGTTTCCATCAGCGCATGGCAGGCCAGGGCCGTGTCCCACACCGGCGACAGGCAGGGCTGGCAATAGGCTTCGCCGGCATGCTCGACGAGAAGCTTTTCAATGGACGCGCGCGCCTTCAGCCGGTCGGGATGCTGCGACGGATAGCCCAGGGCATCGAACATCATCACCGCATTGGCCATGGCGGGAAAAATCGCGCCCAGGCCGTCTTCGCCGTTGAGGCGCTCCGTGATGAAAGCCACCGCCTTCTGCATCGCGCGTTCGCGCGCGCCCTTGGGAAAGCTGATGCGGTGGAGCAGGGAATCGACAATGTTGAAAAACGCAAACCACCCGCGGTTCTGATGCGGCGCCCGCGGCCGCGGCCCCACGGTCTGGGGAGGCTCGCGGAAAAGTTCGTCCAGCGAAACCGACTGTCTGGCGCGCGGCTTGAGCGTCTGAAGCATCAGAAGCGGAACGATGACCGTGCGCGCCCAATACGACACCTTGGACAGATGCACCGGAAACCATCGTGGCAGCAGCATGATCTCCACCGGCATCACCGGAACCGCACGCCATGAAAGAACGCCGAACAGCGCGAGCGTCAGCCGCGTGAAAACGTTTACGCCGGCGGCGCCGCCATGGTCGAGAACGGCCTTGCGCGCGCGCTGCATGTGCGGCGCATCCGGCGGATCCCCGATCAGCTTCAGCGCAAAGTAGGCCTTCACCGTCGCGCTGATGTCGAATGCGCCGCCGTGAAAAAGGGGCCAGCCACCTTCCGCCGTCTGCGTGCGGCGCAGGTAGGCGGCGATCTTGCTTTCCAGGGCGGGCGCTGCGGGTTCGCCCAGATAACGCCGCAGAAGGATATATTCGGCGGGAATTGTTGCATCCGCCTCGAGTTCGAACACCCAGTGACCGTCGCCGCGCTGAAGCGCGATGAGGGATTCCTGCGCCGCGGAGATGGCGTCGCCAATTGCGGAGTTTTCCTTCAATGCGATGGCCGACATGATCGATCCCTTCGGTCAGGCAGCGGCAACAAGGGCTGCGGCGCGATTGCCGGACCGGACAGCACCCTCGATGGTTGCTGGCAATCCCGTATCTGTCCAGTCGCCCGCCAGAAAAAGGTTCCGCCAGCGTGTCCTGGCGCGGGGACGGCGCGCCTGCTGGTCGGGAATCGCGGCGAAGGTCGCGCGGCGTTCACGCACGATCTGCCATGGCGGAAGCGCGGCCCTGCGCGACAGCACGCGGCAGACTTCATCCCACACCGAAGCCGCCAATTCCTCCCGGGGCGCGTCCAGCAGGCGATCCGCATTGCTGATGGTCACGGAGATCCGTCCCGGATAGGCGAAGACCCACTCGCTCAATCCGCCCGTGACGCCGGTTATCGGCGGCAACCCGCCGGCTTCATCGGCGAGGAAGTGAAAATTCAGGATGGCGCGAAACGCATCCGGCGCCTGCAGCCCGGGAACAATGGCCGTCGCGGAATAGGGCGGGGCGGCAAGGATGACGGCATCGTCCGGCCCAAGGGCAACGGTCCGGTCGCCGAAATTGAGCGCGGTGATGCGGCCGCCGTCATCTTCGATGGCGCGCAATCTTTCGCCGAACCGGATTTCCGCGCCGCGCGACTGCAAGAACGTGAGCGCCGGCGTGATGAATGTGTCCGACAGGCTTTCGCGGACAATCAGGGGCCGGCATGCCCGTCCGCCGGCGACGACGCTCTCGCGCAAGAGCGCGGCCGCCAGCCGGGCGGAGCCTTCCGGCGGGTCGACGTTGAGCGCCGCGGTCAACAGGGGCTTCAGCAGACGCGCATAAACCGCTCCGTTGCAGGAAACGATCGCGTTGATGGGCCGGTCGCGCAGGCAAAACACCAGCCGCGCGAGCGCGAGATAGTCGAACGCGCTTGTCTGCGGCACGCGCTTCTTCGAATCGAACAGCCAGAGCGGAAGGACGCCGCGGCCCAGATCGATCTGCCAGCGCTCTCCGTCCGCAAGATCCACGAAGGGAAAGCATG